>Ga0214543_1007464_pt1 | contig 18737 bp, 16 predicted proteins | sample CNSS2metaG_FD_160094 | JGI IMG/M metagenome (GOLD analysis project Ga0214543, IMG submission 160094) | Root nodule microbial communities from cowpea collected in UCLA plant growth center, Los Angeles, California, USA - CNSS2 | ecosystem: Host-associated > Plants > Roots > Nodule | place: USA...
TTTGTATCTTTTATTTTTTATATATATATATATATATATATATATATATATATATATAGATATATATATATTTTAAATTCATTAACTATGTAATAAAACATCACCACACACGTGTGATTACTAATATTAATTTATTAATAAGAATATGCTTCTATGAAATGTATTCAATTAATATAGATGAATCCTTTTTTAGTTCTATAATTTTAACAAATAATTTCGTAACAGGTGTAGAAATTAAATTATCTTTATTCAAATTGATTATGTAAATGGATGTTTTACTTTAACCCCGTAATAGCTTTTAGATATTATCATAATTTCCCTATGAATATAGGGATGAATATAGGGATAAAAGAGTGTGATTTATACCGGTCCAACATAACTTTATGAAATCTTCAGATGCAAAAATAGTATTTTTTTTTTTGTAGTAATTGAGATCAATAAGATTCTGAAATTGATATTTTTCTTCGTTTTTGGATGACCATTGGAACTGGAAGACCCGATATTCATTGTAAGAGGTAATAACTTTATCATCTTATTTTACCTATGTTTTAATTATGTACTTTACATTGATGTTTATCCACTCAAGTAAATTTTTTTTAGATATTATCATTATTTCCTCATGAATATAGGGATAAAAGAGTGTGATCTACTAGTCAAACACAACCTTTATGAAATCTTTAGATGCGTATATATTATTTCTTTTTTGTCTAGTAATCGAGATCAATAAGATTTTGAAATTGATATTTTTCTTCGTTCCTGGATGACCATTGGAACTGGAAGACCCGGAATTCATTATAAGAGGTAATAACTTTATCATCTTATTTTACCTATGTTTTAATTATGTACTTTACATTGATGTTTATCCACTCATGTAAATTTTCATTTAGATATTATCGTAATTTCCTCATGAATATAGGGATAAAAGAGTGTGATCTATACTAGTCAAACACAACCTTTATGAAATCTTCATATGCAAATAGTATTTCTTTTTTGTTTGGTAATTGAGAACAATAGGATTCTGAAATTTGATATTTTCCTTCGTTCTTGGGTGACCATTGGAACCGGAAGACCAGGAATTCATTGTAAGAGGTAATAACTTTATCCTCTTATTTTACCTATGCTTTAATTATGTACTTTACATTGATGTTTGTCCACTCAAGTAAATTTTCTTTTAGATATTATCATAATTTCCTCATGAATATAGGGATATAAAAGTATGATTTATACTAGTCCAACATAATCTTTATGAAATCTTCAAATGCAAAAATAGTATTTCTTTTTTGTCTAGTAATTGAGATCAATAAGATTATGAAATTGATATTTTCCTTCGTTCTTCGGTAACCATCGAAACTGGAAGACCCGAAATTCATTGTAAGAGGTAATAACTTTATCATCTTATTTTACCTATGTTTTAATTATGTACTTTACATTGATGTTTATCCACTCATGTAAATTTTCTTTTAGATATTATCATAATTTCCTCATGAATATAGGGATAAAAGAGTGTGATCTATACTAGTCAAACACAACCTTTATGAAATCTTCATATGCAAATAGTATTTCTTTTTTGTCTGGTAATTGAGAACATCAGGATTCTAAAATTGATATTTTCCTTCGTTCTTGGGTGACCATTGGAATTGGAAGAGCCGAAATTCTTTGTAAGAGGTAATAATTTTATCATCTTATTTTACCTATGCTTTAATTATGTACTTTACATTGATGTTTATCCACTCAAGTAAATTTTCTTTTAGATATTATCATAATTTTCTCCTGAATATAGGGATAAAAGAGTGTGATTTATACTAGTCCAACACAACCTTTATGAAATCTTCAAATGCAAATAGTATCTCTTTTTTGTCTGGTTATTGAGATCAACAGGATTCTAAAATTGTATTTTCCTTCATTCCTTGGTGACCTATTACAATTGCTGGAACACCCAGAATTCTTATTAAGAGGTAATAACATTATCATCTTATTTTACCATTGCTTTAATTATATACTTTAACAATAATAATAATTAATTTAGTATTTTACGACATCATATGCCTTCTTGCATGATTTATTAACTCAATAAATATACGTATTATTAACCATAGTTAAATATGTTTTTGGTCTTTTCATTTTCACTAAAAATTGAAACTAGTCCATCTTCAAAAATTTGAAGCAATATAATTTTTTTAATTTTAAAAATACGTGAATTTAGTTATTTTAATCAAATTTTGTTATATTAATTTGTCATTTAAAACATGTTTCATGATAACATTTTAGTTGTTTGCACCATTTGACACATATTTATTTCAATATTAGCTAATAAATTATCATGAAATACATTTAAAATGTCAAATAAACTTAACAAAATTTGATTAAAAGAACTAAATTTACATATTTCTAAAATTGAAAAATTAAATTAGACTAAAATTTTAAGAAGTGACTAATTCTAATTTTTATTTTTACCAAAAATTAAGAGATAAAAACGTATTTAACCTGATCATAAAATACCACAATATACTTAGGAATGAGAATATATGCATATGCACGTAGAAATATATTTAATATAGATGAGGTCAAAACAACTTTGTACTACGGTGATTGGACCCTCATTAATTTCCTCATTAAAAAGTTAACGTAAACAAAGACGGTGCTCAAAACCATCACTTATTTAAAAATATAACGATGGATTTCAAACGCCATCATTATAAATTGAATTAAGAAAAAACATATTAATATAATTGAAAAAATGAAGACAAGTCATTTTTACAAAACATGACACACTAATTATTACAAAACATGACACACTAATGACTATTAACAACACAATAAAGTCATGACCTTTGCACTCTACAATTGAAAAAATAGACAAAAACTCCTAACACGTTAACTACCAATTAAAGCTACTTTTAACAAAAATCTCTCCTAAACTTAAATGTTCCTTTTATCCTTCATCCCAACTTATAACGAGCATTGAATCCTCTTTACCTTCCTTTACTTGTTATTAAATGAATTGAAAACGCACATCAATATGCTTGCTCCTTTCATGATTAATCGGGTTGTTTGCTATCTCGGTGGTTATTAGCTTGTTATTAACCAGATTCATGTCCATAGGTCAAACTCCTTTTTAAGAGACTGGACAATTCCTACGCCCACTTCACACCAATCTCCTCATTCATTACAGGTTTCACTTCTCATATTGCACTTCTAGTGCAATTTTAAGACCCTTCTCAATTTGCAACTCTTTTTATAATCTTGAAACATCTTGTTTGAGTTCTAAATGTTGCTTATACAAATCTTGTTTCCTTTTCTCTAGACTTGCTTATAAAATTTCATTGCCTTTAACCTTTTTTTCATTTCTTTGTTGCAAATTACCTTTTATAATCTCTAACCTTTGGATGACTAGCTCGTCTTCGAACATGTGATTTCCTGCACCGTGTCAAGATACAACATCAAATTATCCATATTGCTCCTTTTCTTCATCTTGATCAAGACCTGCCTCCACGACCTTTTCTTCTACTTCTTCGATCTCGTCCTGCCTTGAGTGTTATAAGTTTTCTCATCTTTAATTGACACCTTCATTTGAAGTATTTAATCGATTGACTCCACATTCTTCTTCTTCTTCTTCTTCTTCTTCTTCTTGTGAGCCTCAGAAGAAAAAATAAGGTTTTCAACGGTCAACGACCTCACCATCTTCTCCACAAGTCGGCTCGCGAGCAACATCTCTCCATTTTTGTTAAGTTGGTTCACCATGGTTTCAATCCGAGTTATGTACTCGAAAGCTCCTTTTGTCTCCTTCATTTTAATACTCTCCAACTCACCCTTAAGTATTTGAAGTCTCACGCTTTTGTTTGAAGACTTTGCACTTGCTATCTCTTCTCAAAGTTGGACTCATCAACAATTTGGTACAATATGTACAAGACTGCCTTGTCCTTCATACGCACTACTTTTATTGCATTGGTTTAGGCATTCATAAAGCCAATGATGCTTTTTGGTTCTACAAAACCATCCTCAACCACCTCCCAATTGTCTTGGGAACCGAGAAAAGCCTTCAACTGGAACTCCAATTATCATAGTTTACTGCTTTTGTCAATCTGGACAAAGACACACTATTTGTAAGGTTGACCTTCTCACTCAAACTTGTCGAGCATTGAGACACTCAAGCTGTCAAACTTTGATACTAATTTGTTGATAACAAGTCTTTCTATTCAATTATTTATCATACACTTGTTTTACTAAATTAAACACTATAACCTGAACTCATAGACTCAATTTTGACTTTTCATCTTCCTCTATTCAAATACGCTAGTTATTGCAAAACATGACACTTACGACCATTAACAACACAATAAACTCTTGAGACACTAACTACCCATTTAAGTTTATTCCAACAAAATCAAAGTTGGGTGGGAAGATTGGTGAATTCATTCAATACACAACACACACATGAGACCATCCTACTAAAAGACGCCAAAACCATAAGGTTGAGGTCCATGGGAGATGTAGGATGGTACTAATGACATGAGCGGAAGAAGATAGCCTACATGACATTATCATAAAGGAACAATGATTAAGTTACTTTCTCGACTCCATACAACCATAGAATCCAATGGATATCCCTGGTCATCGAGTCACATGGATCAATTTTCCAAGAATAGTTGTAGATGTGTGGAATGAGGAGTGTTTTAAACAAAATAGTGGTGTCGATGGGAAAGTTGATTCAGATTGATGAAACAACAACAAAGTTTGATTGGCTGGAGTTTCGAAGGAGGTTGGATAAGAACCTCAATTATGGAACTAATACTAAGATTTATTAGAATTAGAACAAGTGGCTACAAAAAACAATTGGAGAAGTGTTATACTACATGATCAAGTTGGCTTGAGTACGAAGGGTGCAGTAGAGACGATTCAGATCAATTGAACTGATACCACAACTACAGAAAACCCTTGCATTTTCAAGAAGACCAATAGGGCATACCTTTCATTCTCTTTTAGAAATTTTATATTTAATCGAGGTATAAGACATGTGAAATCGCTTGCTTAAGATAAGAAACAATGATTTTGAGGAAAAATAAATTGTATGATTTAGTGAAGGGATTGGGGGTAGGTTTTAAAGGAGCATAGGAGAGGATATTGGGAAAATTCTTAGATACGGAACAGTGAGATCATAGAAGAAGATATGTTATAAGACGTGAAAAAGGAAAAGAAGATATAAGTGACTATCACATGAAAATCATGAGTTACAACATTAAAAGTTTAAGAGGAAGAGAAAAGAGAAAAGGAGGTAAGGCATGCAGATAGCGCTTTTAGAAAATTTTAATTTTTTTTTATACGAGAAACAAAAATTGGAGGAAGTGAACAGGAAAATGTGCTATAAATTGGAAAGTGACGATGAGGTATGGTGAACTTAGTGCCCATAAGTATATCAAGCAAGGAATATATATCATTCAAGAGAAAAAAAATGTTCACAGTTAAAACATCCTTAGTAAATGACGAACACTTGAGGGTAGTAGGGCATGGAAAAGATGTCAAATACAAATGATTATTTTATATTTTATTGGTCGTTCGAAATACAAGGAGAAAGAACATTATTGGTGGATTTGATAGAATTGAGAGGAAGGGGCAGATTTATGCAAGTAATATGTGGTGCCTAACATGGGACTTTAATTTAATAAGAAGAAAAGGAAAAAGAATGGGTAAATGGTTAAAAAAAAACTGAGAAACGTAAAATTTATAGATCATATCAAACTGATTTACTAATCTGAATTAAGGTGGAAAGTTTAAACATTTAAAGAATGACAATTATATTGAACTATGCAACTATGGAAACCCATTCATATACTTAGGGATACCAATTGGAAGAAATCCTAGAATGGAGAATAATTGGACACCAACTCTAGAAAAATTTGCTTTGCTGAAACACAAACAACTTTCTTTTGTGGTTGAGTTGTGTATAAGGTGGTCTATTTCACAACTTTAATATTTTTTTTATTTATCATTCTTCAAAGTACATAGTACATAGAGGAATGACAAAAAGATAATGGCATAAAAATTTTATGAAGAGGAAAGAAAGTAGAAAAGAAAATTATATGGGTAAGCTAGGACTAGGGATGTCAACGGGGCGGGTAGAGTGCGGGTAGTAGCTCCCCCATACCCTACCCGTTAGATAAATATTCTCCTGTACCCGTACCTATATCCGTCGGATTTCCATTATGCGGGTACCCGCCTATTTTTTTTCATATCCGTGGGTATCCACGGGTACCCGCGGGTATTTACAAAAATATTTAAAAAAATATATATTTAACTATAACTAGTGATTAGATCAACAAGCCCACTTTCTCCAATTGATTTATGAAAAACAAACAAATAAAAAATCACTAATAATTTAGATTGTAGTTTATTTTTGAATGAAATATTAAAGAAATTACTAACTTCATCAATATCCACCTTTTGCAACATTGTATAAAGTTTCATGTTGTCCAATTTTAATCTAAAAGAGCCTGAAAACATAAGAAGTTCATGAAAAATTTATAACAATCACTTGATTAAAATATCTGAGTAAAAATGTTAATTTCATTACCTTCCATGTTGGTACATAGCCAGTCTTGGAGACACATCAATACCTCCACACTATCTGGAAGTAATCTACTCTTATGTGGGGTAAGAATCCGAGCACCATTACTGAATGAAGACTCAAAACAGAATGTTTTTTTATTAATATATATATATATATATATATATATATATAAGGGTATTTTTGTGAATTAAAGTTTAGCGGGTACGGGTATCCACAGGTACGGATACTAGGATACTCGTACCCGCCTCGTTAACATGCGGGTATAAAAAATACCCGTACCCGCGGGTAGCGGGTATCCATTTTTAATATTTGTTTCCTACCCGTTGCGGGTTTAATCCATGAATACCCGCGAGTACGAATTGTTTTGACATCCCTAGGACACTATTGTTATATATATATATATATATATTGTTGTTTCATAGAAAAACCAAAATATAGGTTCAAAAAGTTAGAGAAAATAAAATTGAATTTAAAATGTTTATAAAAGCTAAAAGGTTTATTTAAAAAAAAATTACTTCTTTCGACCATTGAATTAGCTTACAGTATATATTAGCATTATATATAAATCTATTTACTAATAGCAATATCAAAAACTAAATTGGTTTGATATTTGTATATACTAAACATTAAATTTACTCTTTTTTTTTTAAGTTAGTAAGAAAATGGTGTGTAAACTGTAAATTGAATATGAAAATTTACTTTAACAAATATCTTATGGCAGTTTATAGTATAACAATTTTTTGTTTCAGATATTCTTAGGCTTGCATCAATCGCATGGGCTTGCAAAGTTTTGTTTGGACTGCCATTTTTATTTGTGGTTTTGATATGTAAGTGGAGGAAAAGACATGAATCAATGTATGAAAATATTGAAAATTACCTTGAACAAAATAACTTAGCACCTATAAGATACTCATATAAGGAAATCAAGAAGATGGCAGGAGGTTTCGAAGAAAAGTTAGGTCAAGGAGGATTTGGCTCTGTCTTTAAGGCAAAGTTGTGTAGCGGACCTTTTGTGGCAATCAAAATACTAGGCAAATCAAAAGGAAATGGACAAGATTTTATCAATGAAGTTGCAACTATTGGAAGAATATGTCATCAAAATGTGGTACGATTAATTGGATTTTGTGTTCGTGGTTCAAAACGTGCTCTTGTATATGAGTTCATGCCCAATGGATCTCTTGATAAATTTATTTTTCCAAAAGATGGAAGTGCACATTTAAGCTATGAAAAAATATATAGTATATCAATTGGAGTGGCTCGTGGGATTGCTTATCTCCACCATGGTTGTGAGATGCAAATTTTACATTTTGACATCAAACCCCATAACATCTTACTGGATGAAAACTTCGTCCCAAAGGTTTCAGACTTTGGATTGGCAAAGCTATATCCAATAGATAATAGCATCATCACAATGACTGCAGCAAGAGGGACCATTGGTTATATGGCTCCAGAACTATTTTATAATAATATTGGAGGAATATCTCATAAGGCTGATGTTTATAGCTTTGGAATGCTTTTGATGGAGATGGCTAGCAAGAGGAAGAATCTAAATCCCTATGCAAACCACTCAAGTCAACTTTACTTTCCCCTTTGGATCTACAATCATATTAGGGAAGAGGAAGATGTAGATATTGAAGATTTGACAGAAGAGGAAAAGAAAATAACAAAGAAGATGATCATAACGGCTTTATGGTGTATACAATTAAAACCAAAGGATCGTCCCTCAATGAATAAAGTACTAAAAATGCTTGAAGGAGACATTGAAGACTTAGAAATACCTCCAAAGCCTGCTTTATTTCCAGATGAAATGATTATAGAGGATCCAACAATCAACTCTATCCAAACAATTTCAAGTGAATTCATTTAGTAATGATTTCAATTAAGGTGGTTACAAGATGTGATGAGGTCATGGGATTGCAGGAAAAACAATGGAAAGTGCATCGTATTGCATTAAAAAATAAAGAAAAAGAGAAGTAAGGTGTTTTAAGGTGAAATTGTATATTCATTGTTCATGTAAAATATGTTTTGATATTTACAATTATATATACCACCGCATTTTTAATTGCACATGTTATTTGAGTTATTTGAATAATAGATGTAAATATTTTTCAAATAATATGTTTTTTTCTTATAGTGGAAGTAGTTCTTATTAATCCTTGTAAAGTGCAACGAAACCTTTGATAAAATATACTATTTGAGAATGTACAATAAAGACTAATTGAAGTGGCATAACTTGTCCAAGATCTAACATTGTTTAACCTTATACTCTAGCCATTGTTTATGTTTAGTTTGTAACAATTAGAATTTTGTCATCAACCACTTAAACAACACTGTAGTAGTAAGATATAATGTTAAATTAGTGAATGGTAAATATGTATTTTTTTTTTCATTTCATCGAAATTATCATTATGGACAAATTTAAATTATCATATTTATGTTTTAGTCATTACCATTGATTATTTTTTTTGCAACACTTATATTGTGTATGTGAATATTCTACTCATGTTGAACATGGAGTCACTATTATAGGTTTGTCAAAGATGATTGTCGAGTATTAAATGAACATAATTATCTAACTATCCATCATTCATTTGCGTAAGCTTTTTAATATTTACACCAAAAAGTTTAAACAAATGTCATTATTTTAGTTCCAAAGCTTGTTTGGCTAATATTCACACTACTATTAATGTCATGCACACATTTTGCTCTTGGACAACTAACGCAAAGACATTATCAATAGTCAAGACTAGGCCATAATTTGGTAAGTTTTAAAAAATTTCCATAATTAGTTAAAGAAACCGTTTAACATTCATTATTTTAATAGTATATCTAACTTTTGTAATTAATAAAGGTTCGCTCTTGTTCAAGTAATTTGAAATTCACCAATCAAAACACAAAAAATAACTTTTAACGTATGGTATTTTAGACTTGTGCGTCTGTTGAAGATTCGACGTCATAGCGGGTGACGTTAAATTGACGTCAAAGTTAATGTGGGTCGACGTCAATTTTGTAATTAACGTCAGAGATAGGGTTGGTTGACGTTAATTTTGGCAAATTATGTAAAAAAATGCCACTGCCCATTTTTAACATTCGATATCACTACATCTGACATCGAAATGGTCACGTTAAAAACCCTTTTTGAACTACCGTATAATAATCATCCAAGTCTTATTTACATATCTTCAACATGTTTGGTTTTCAAGTTATGATTCTCTCTTATGGAGTTAGATTGTAATTTAGACATTATTTTTCTTATTAGAAAATAATATGTTTTCTCTCTCTTCTACAAAGAATGAACTTACTCTTTCATATCTTTATCTTAAATTATACCATGTTTTTAAATAAGGAGGTCACACATCTACTGGAAATTTCCCAAAGGTTAAAATACCTTTTTGGTCCCAATTTTTGTCAAGTTTTGTCAAATAAATCTTAATTTTGTTTTTGTGCTCAAATAGGTCCCAATTTTCGTCAATTTTGTTCAATTTAGTCATTCTTTTCTAACACCGTTTAAATCATTGACGGCCATGAACAATGATTGTCACGTGTCACTTCGTGGTTTTTTTGATTTTTTTTAAATGCCCATGTGTCAACTCAACAACGTTCCATGTGTCAGAGTCAATGTTTTATATTCAATTTGGTCCCTATATTCGTTAGTTATGTTCAATTTAGCCCCAATTTTTGTTAACATGAACCAATTTTGTCCATCTCCAAATTGAAACAAAATTTAATTTTTATATTAAAATTCACATTTTTTATTAAATGTTTTCATATAATATATTAAAATTCACATCATTATAACTTTTATATAGAAATTAAATTTGGTCACATCTTAGATAGGGACAAAACTGGTCAATTTTAAACAAAATTGGAACTAAATTGAACAAAAATAACAAATATAGGGACCAAATTGAATATAAAACATTGACTTTGACACGTGGTACATTATTGAGCTGACACATGTACATTTAAAAAATTTTAAAAAAAATTAAAAAAAATTAAAGAAAAATAAAAAAAACTACGAAGTGAGACGTGGGAGTCACTATTCATGGTTGTTAATGATTTAAATAGTGTTAGAAAAAGAGGACCAAATTGAATAAAACTAACAAAAATTGGGACATATTTGAACACAAAAACAAAATTAAGACTTATTTGTGCTTACCGCAACAATCTCTCCCTCAACAATTGTCCACCAGGAATCGAACTCGTGACCTTGGCTCTGATACCAATTTTTAGGATCGAGCGTTTACCACTAGACCAAAAGCTATAACGGTTAGTCAGGGCATAAGTCTTTTTACTTAAGAGTGTAACAACCCAAGCGCTATAGTTCGATTGTGACTCTCACTTGGCCTCTGCCACGGGACAATTGATGCCACCAATAACAATAATGTTGGGCTGATGAAAATAATACATCTTGAAAAGTCCTACATCACCTAGAATAACCTAGGGGTGGGTGTTAGTGACTATATAATGGGCTCTAAGTCCATGATGTTCCTTGCCCAAAGCCAAAGACACTTTGAGCTAGTGTTTGACTTTACTTATACTCTTGTAGTAGAGTGTTGTGAGGTTTGGTTAAATTATTGCTTTTGGGGGTGTGGGTGTACTTGGCGTCAAGGGTATGAGAGGGTAGTCTATGTGTTGTACAAATTTTTACATAGTGTTATTCTCTGGTGATTTTTCTCTAATTTGGGGGTTTCCACATTATATTCTTGTGTTCAATATTTTTATGTTGTTTCTCTGTTATTAGAATGATTCTTGGGCGTAAAGACGATAATGTTCTTGTACTATACCTAGGCGATCCTGGGTAACTTCCTGGTCTAAACTGCCTATGTCTAGCTCAATTGTAAAAAGATGGTTAACCTAACAAGACAAGACACATGGCGGATCAGGTCGCCTACTCCCAAGAATAGTGCATAAGAAAGAACCACTAACCCCAAACTTGGAAAATTGCAGTGAAGCCTCCAGTGTCAATTCACTAACATAGGGCTTGGGCTTGGCCCAGACCCATTTAGAACCTAAATATTGGCCCAACGCAACAAAGGGGGCCCAACCCATAAGAAGGGAAAAACATAATCAATGACTCTATAAATACACGTGGACCCCAACAATTAAAAGGTACGTTTTCATTAATTCACTAATATGATATTTGACTTTTGAGAGCCTTTGTTGACTAGATCGTAAAAGTCCTTTATGTAGGTAACCCCTTAAGGGTCCAAACCGCTAACATTAGGACAAGGCACATCCAAGCCAATGAGTAACCAGTCCGAGAAGTTAGTGATTGGGGTAAGATGTGATTTGTGTTCTCTAATATTCTGTTATTGTTTTCGCAGGAACATTTCTTAATTGATGATGTGTTTTTTCCCAACAAGTGGTATCAAAAGCTATGATTCACTAAGATTTTTTCTTAGTATGTTTTGTGGTTGCATCGTAGTTTGATCATCCACATTAGAAAAGATTAATTCGTAGTTGTTAGAGAATCATCCTTGTTTACTGAAGTTGCAATGAGAAATTTGATGGAAGGATCATTATCAACATTGTGTTGGCGTTGCAAATCTGCAACTGGGCTCGTAGAGGTGCAAGGACTATAAGTCACGTTGATCTGTAATGGAGTTCGCATGTGGTGAAAAGCTCCTGGATCTTTAAAGGAGGTCGTGGTTGGTGCTTATGTGGCTTGCTTGCATATCTGAGCTTGAATGGAGTGTGCTTGCAGTTCTAGTGAAGCGTTATGGTAGACAACGATGTGACGGTGAATAAAACTATTCAGATCTGCATGGATTGTGACGCGGTGGTCTGTGGTGTCTTGTGGTGGCTGTGCAGAGAATATGAAGGTTGGTTGTGTGATTTTTCAGATCTACATGAGGAAGAAGATGACATGGTAGTTCCTGATTGGGCATATTTGAAAGTAGACGACTATGACGCGTGGCAACATCTAGTTGAGCAGATTGTGAATGTATAGGCATTAGTTAGCATTGATGTAGGGTGCATAGAAATTCTTGGGATGACTTAATTTGGAGTGGAAATTTTATGATGTTTTGGTTCCAAGTGAAAATTCTTGGGATGATTTAATTCCATGTGGAAATTTTTGGGATGGTTTGTGTTCCTACAAAAGAACAAATAAGATAGGTTAGGCACAAGCGTCACCTTACCACGTAGTCCGCTATCTCCTTAGTTGGTCTCTTCCCAGTCGATACATGTCAGCTTGAACCCAGGGGGGTTACCTACAAAAGAGTCTCCGAAGCTCAAGTAAGTCAAAGTTCTCCGAGAGTCAAATCAGTGATTAATGAATGCGTACCTTTAAATGATGGGGTCCACGTGTATTTATAGAGCATTAATGACGTTTGACCATTTCATAAGCTGGGCCTTGACTTGGGCTCTAGTTTGGGCCATGAGTGGGCCTGGGCCCTAACCCAGGCCCTTGAGACCTATTGAACGCGGGGGCTTCGATTTTCGCTAAGTTTATTGGAGTAGTTGGCCTGGGCTTTAACCTTACCAGATATGCTTGAGTAGTCGGTCTAGACCGACTACTTGCCTAGATGGCTTATGTTGGTGATATGAGGTGCAGGTTGTCCTCTTAGACATTTAGTTTAGGTTAAAACCGGTACAAGTTAGGCTAACTCGGCCTAGCCTGGGTACTTGGCGGTCTCGATATGCACATTGTTTACTTGGTCGAGTTTGGCTAGGTACGGTACACCAGTCTCCCAGCCTTGTCCGATATGGGTTGTCGGTCAAGGATGATATGTGTTGATAAGCTAGCGGAACCGGCTAGGTGTGATACACCAGTCCCCCAGCCTTTAAGTGTGGTGAACAGTGTTAAGGCTTGGAATTTGTAACCTTCAGAAGGTAGGTGAAAGGGTGTCAGTTGGTCAAAGTGAAAAAGTTTTGGCGCCGTCGTTTTGAAGTGTCATATCTTTTGCAATGATGGTGTCAATTGGTCTGTGGTATGGTTTTGGCGGGAAGAGGTTCGTCGTTTGGGATTGTGGGCTATAAATATGTGTTTGTAAACAAATGAGGGGTTACTTGTTTCATTTGTGAATTCTGAATTTAAAGACCTTGTGCGCGTAAAAGTGTCCGACTAGTCCTCAATTTCGACCGACATCTTCTCGTAAAAAACGAAATCAGGTATGTCCAGTAGTGGTAGCGTGTCTTCGTCTAGTAGTAGTGAAAGTACTGAGTCAGGTAGAAGTAAGGATGGGCGACTTGGCGGAGAGGGTACGAGTTCTGGAGTTGTAACGAGCGGGATGCCAATGGAGGTAGTGAGGGAGGTTCGCGAGGATCCTCCCGAAGAGTTGGAGGAGAGTAACTGGCCGGCGAAAGGCGGCTATGGGTGGGTTGCTGCTGATGTTCGTGATCAATCATCTTTATTCAGGTGGTCTCGTCTGTTGAACTCTTGGCTGAACTGCACACCCGTCATATCCAGGGGTGTCAGTGGAGACATTGTTTCGCTGGAGAGGGTGAGTGTCGTCGACCGGGTATGCCACGGGCAGGAGGGGGCTACCGAAAAATTCTTTTATGTGCCACTTTTGTCAGCTTCATGTGCGACTGCCCCTAGACGATTTCACTATGGGTGTGCTGCGGGCGTTGAATGTGGCACCTACCCAGCTACATCCTAATAGCTGGGCCTACTTGCAGGCCTTCCGCATTCTGTGCGAGTCTTTATATTTGGAGCCTACTCCCTATGCTTTCTTATATTTTTATGACACCAGGCCCCGGAGGCCGGCTACTTGGCTTTCTTTAATCAGTCGCCCCAGCATCAGCAGACTGGATGCTTTCTCCTAGTCTTTCAAGCATTTCAAAGACGGGTACTTCAAAGTCGTTGTTAAGGAAGGGGGTAAATCTCATTTTTTTAATGCGGATGGGAGTACCAAGTTCCCCTTTAGCTGGACCAACAATCCTTCTCGATATAAAGACATGGGAGTGGAGGAGTTGTCGGCTGGTGACAAGGAGGTGGTGGGGATGTTGTTAAAGTTTGTGGATAAGTTGCCCACTAAGGGCCTAGTTAGGGTTTATAATTCGGTGCATCCGATAATAGATATTGAAGGTATCTGTTTATTACTTAAGCTGTGTTAATAATGCTAAGTTGTTTTGATCCGAGTCGTGATATGTTATTACAGGGCATATGGCGCAATCTGGCAAGAAGAATCTGGCACTCTTTCAATCACTGAGGAAGGAAATGGCCGCTAAGGCCAAGGCGGCTGGGAAAGCTGACGTTCCTAACCTGCAGGAATCGGTTGTGGAGGTGCATGTACATGACGGGACGAAAAGGAAAGCTGAGCTTCCGCCTCGACCCGGGAAGGGCAAAGACGTGAAGAAGATAAGGGCAACTCTTCTTGGGACGGCTAGCAGGGCGGGGTTGGCTAGTGGCGAGAAGTTGCCTGAAGTCGGGTTGATCGAGTTGCCGGAGATATCCGTTAGGAAGGATATCTCGATCTACCTTCTGGATACCGTTGTTAACTCTATTGATAATATGGAGGTGGATCATATTGTGAGAACAATGGTAGAGTTTGGAAGCAAAGGCCTTAGTTCTGAGTCGGCGCGTAGGGTCTCCTTACAGAAGGGAAGTAAAGGAGGTGGGGGAGTTGCAGGGTAAGGTGGATAAGCTTGAGGAGGAGAAGGCGGCTTTAGAAAAGGAGAAAGAAGGTTGGGAAGCGGAAAGGAAAAGGCTGGCAACATGGAAGGTGCGTTGCTTGGACTCTGAGGAAAAATTAAACAAGCGTATAGGGGAGTTGGAGGAAGACTATGAGGATTTGAAGGATAAGTATGATGGGGCTATTGGGGAACTTGACGATCTGAAGAACAACATCATCCAAGAGCATATTAATGGTTTCGAGAAGGGGTTGCGGCAGGCGGCCTTCTTCCATCCGGATGTGGATGTCTCGGATTCGAGATTTGACGTAGATAAGGACATAGTTGGTGGGAAGTTGGTGAGGGAGGATGAGGGGGATGCTGAGGAGGTGGAGGAGAAGGCGGTAGAGGAGGAGAAGGATGCGGAAGCTGCCGTGGGGGGTAATGATAACATGGGGACATAGGAACTTTATTTTTTATAATTTGAAACTTGAATTATGTTTGTAATAATCCGTGCACTATTTTACTTTGCCCTTAATATGATGAATGCCTTGTGTATGTTGTGTTTTTTATTGGATGTCGATAACTTGCGTGATAGTGGTGCGTTAGCGGATGGTATAATTATGAGTGGGTGTTTTGATGTATGTGATGTTTGGCGATTTCGACTTGTTATTGAGGGTATTTGACCCAGGCCGCTTACTTCGGGTAAGGGTGGGAAATGAATTAACCATGAGTAAAGGGTGTTCGACCCAGGCCGCTTACTTGGGGTAAGAGTGGGGAAATTAAACGAATTAACCAAGAGTAAAGGGTGTTCGACCCAGGCCGCTTACTTGGGGTAAGGGTGGGGAACTTAAACGAATTAACCAAGAGTAAAGGGTGTTCGACCCAGGCCGCTTACTTGGGGTAAGGGTGGGGAACTTAAACGAATTAACCAAGAGTAAAGGGTGTTTGACCCAAGCCGCTTACTTGGGGTAAGGGTGGGGAACTTAAACGAATTAACGACGAGTAAAGGGTGTTCGACCCAGGCCGCTTACTTGGGGTAAGGGTGGGGAACTTAAACGAATTAACCAAGAGTAAAGACATAGAGTCATAAAGTAGATAACCCTTCTTTTTATTTATTGAATAGGGGTGCCTCGTTAAAACCTCCTTGGCCAAAATCCCCCTTAGGGAAAAAAGACCAAGTGAGGAAAAAGAGTACACCCGGGGTTACAAGTATTGGTTCAATTATAATACACATTTAGCTGAAGTAGAACTTGAGGTGGGATACATTCCATGTGTTGGGAATCTCTTCCCCAGATAATTGTTCCAAGCGATAAGCCCCTCCTCCTGCGTCTTCTCGTATGCGGTACGGGCCGTCCCAGTTGGCGGAGAACTTGCCATCCTTCTTTCTAGCACTGCTGGCCATTCTCCATACTAGGTCCCCGACGACAAATGATCGTGGGTGTAGGTTTGCATTATATTTCCTGGCAGCTCGTTGTTTGGCGGCTAGATTGTGTATTTGGGCTTTTTCTCTGAGTTCGGGTAGGAGGTTGAGATGTAAGGCCATGTTTTGGTGGTTGTGAGTTGGGTCGTATAGTTCTCGGCGCAGGGATGGTTCGCCAATTTCTACCGGTATCATGGCGTCTGCGCCGTAGACTAGGCTGAATGGGGATTCGTTTGTTGATGATTGAGGGGTGCATCTGTAAGCCCATAGTACTTCTATTAACTCTTCAGGCCATCGGCCTTTGGCGGTATCCAACCTCTTGCGTAGCTCTATGAGAATAACTTTGTTTGCTGCTTCCGCTTGCCCATTGGTTTGTGGATGTTCTACAGAGCTTGTGATGTGTTTGATGCCTAAGCCGGTGTAGAATTTGGCTAACTCCTTGTCGATAAATTGTCGGCCATTGTCTGTTATGATGGTATGTGGTACACCATATCTGCATATAATGTCCTTCCACACGAACTGCTGGACTTGCTGGGCCGTGATGGTGGTCAATGGCTTGGCTTCGATCCATTTGGTAAAATAATCAACGGCTACGATTAGGAATTTTACTTGCCCCTTGCCGGGTGAGAAGGGGCCGAGGATGTCCATTCCCCACTTAGCGAATGGCCAGGGGGACAGTATGTGGTGTAGTTGTTCTTGTTTCTGATGGATAAGGTTGTCGTGCTTCTGGCATGGCTTGCACTTCCTGACATGATCCTGGCAGTCCGCTTCTATCGTGGGCCAGAAGTATCCGGCTCTGAGAACTCTTGTGGCCATGGTGCGTGCGCCTGAATGATAACCACAAATTCCTTCGTGTAGTTCTTTGATGATATATTGGGTTTGCACTGCCGTGACACACTTAAGTAGGGGTTCGCCGTATCCGCGTTTGTAGAGGTCATCGCCTACCATAGTGTACCTGGCGGCCTTGGCCAGCCAAGTTTTGTCCGCGTCGAGGGGGGGGGTTGCCGGTTTTGAGGTATTGAATGTAAGGGGTGGTCCAGTTTTGGGTTTGGGTGGGGGTGATGTTGTTTGATGGGGTGTGGGTTAACGTTTGGCAAGTGTGTGTGATGGAAGGTGTGGATAGTGTTTGCTGTAGTAGGGATCGATTACGGTTTTTGAGTTTGGTACTGGCTAATTTGGAAAGGATGTCGGCCCTAACGTTGTCGATTTTGGGGATGTGTTCGACGCGGACTTGTTCAAAGACGGATTGAATAATCGCGCGGACTAGATGGTAATATTGTTGAAGGATGGGGTCTTTGATTTGGAATTCATCGTTTAGATGACCTACAGTGAGTTTGGAGTCGGTTTTGCATGTTAACTTCTTGACGCCGACTTCACGGGCTAGGGAAAGGCCGGCGAGGATAGCTTCGTACTCGGCTTGGTTATTTGATGTTTTGAAAGCAAAGTGAAGAGATTTATCGATGAGGATGTCATTGGGGCCTTCTAAGACGATGCCAGCACCGGCACCCCTTGGGTTTGAGGAGCCATCTACATGAAGTGTCCACTGGTCCTCAACGGGTGTTTGTTGTAGGTCATTGACGAAGTCTAAGAGACACTGGGCTTTGATGGGGCCGTGGGGTTCATAGCGGATGTTGAATTCTGACAACTCCACGGCCCATGATGACATGCGTCCGGCTAGATCCGGCTTTTGTAATATTTTTTGGATTGGGTAATCGGTCTTGACGGTTATGGTGTGGTTTTGGAAATATGGGCGTAGGCGGCGTGCTGCGTGGACCAAGGATAGGGCTAGTTTTTCTACCATCTGATACCTGGTTTCAGGATCTTGTAGTGTTTTGCTCACGAAATACACAGGATGTTGCGTGCCTTCTACTTCTTGGACAAGAGCTGCGCTGACGGTATGGTCGGTGGCAGTGATATATACCAGCAGGGGTTGGCTGATGTCTGGTTTGTGGACGATAGGGGGTGAGGTTAGGGTTGTTTTGAGTTTTTGGAAGATCTGTTCACAATCATCAGTCCATGTGAACCGGGCGGATTTCTTTAGGAGCTGGATTATGGGTTGAGTTTGTTCCGCTAGTTTGGGTAGGAAGCGAGAAATGGTCGTGAGGCGGCCGATTAGGTGTTGGACTTCTTTGACAGTAGTGGGGTTGCGCATTTCGATGATAGCCTTGCATTTTTCAGGATTAGCCTCTA
>Ga0214543_1007465_pt1 | contig 18730 bp, 8 predicted proteins | sample CNSS2metaG_FD_160094 | JGI IMG/M metagenome (GOLD analysis project Ga0214543, IMG submission 160094) | Root nodule microbial communities from cowpea collected in UCLA plant growth center, Los Angeles, California, USA - CNSS2 | ecosystem: Host-associated > Plants > Roots > Nodule | place: USA...
TTTTTATATATTTATTATATATATATATATATATATATATATATATATATATATATATATATATATATATATATATATATATAAACCTTGGTGATAATTTGTTATTGAGATAATATCTTAATTAAGACCAATTATTTTGCTTAAACTATCTTCAATTTAGGATTAAGAAGAATATGATTATCTTTATAACTCAAAAGGTAAAAGTTTATTGTGGAATAATATACATAGAAAATAAAGTATGGACAAATTTTATCATTCACTCTAAAAAGTTAAATGTTGAAAATTTTATATTGATATATTAGGTAAATTTATAACATAATAATGTATACCAATTTTAGCTTATAAGTCTATTTTTATCGATATGAATTAGATTTAAAATTTAATAATATTATAACAACTATCTAAAGTTTATACTAAAATGTTTTATTATTTCAATTTATTTAATTCTATCTTAACAGGACAAGACAGGACATGTTTTGTCTATTGCCCCTGTCCCACTTCAATATATCATTAAATTACTTTAAAAAAAATTAAACTAAATTTTCCCAAGCTAACTGGAGCAAAAATATTAACCAAATCTAAAAATTTAAGCTTGACTATGATAAATACATAACTTTCAATCCTTTATGATATGTTATAAATTTCAACATTTAGAAGTATATGATAATAAACAAACAAGTTCTAATTATCCATTAAAAAAAGACATACAATATATAAGAAACAAAATTTGAACTAGCAAACATTAAATCAGTGCTCTTTGAAATAGGAAGAAATATCACTTTCCATCAATTCACATACACAACTAAAACTAAATTGTATAATTAAAGAGAGAGAGAGAGAGAAAATCTTCGAAAAATGCTATATTAATTCATAAAATTATTGACTGAAATTATACATTAGGTTCATTGTTTAATAAATTATAATTTCATTGGGTTATATCTCAGTCCACAAAAGGGTGGAATTAGAGGGATAAGTGTCATGATGTAAAGTAAAAAAATCAGAGTACTCAATGAAGCTTTTAGACCAAAAGCCATCATTTTGAACTATTGAGTGTCAGAGAGAGTTAGTTTAAGAAGGGTATTTTGATCCATTGCAAAGAAATTGTTGAGTGGATGGAGGTGGTGAAAGCAGGCCCAATGTTCAAGGATAGGTTCTGCAATGCATGAATTGGGCTGCAGCTTGCATGCTCGATGATGATTGTTGATGGCCCATGTAAATAGTGTTATCTTTTTTTGATTGAGTATGAATAGTATTTTATTATGTAACCAAGATTTTGTGGTACTTTCCACAGTGATAAAGGCACAAAGCATGAGGTCCCACTGCCACCACCACACAATAAAGCAATGCGGAACTCAATGAGTCTATAATAATATTTCATAAAGTTTATTACACTTTCACTCTTTTATTATAACCTAAGACTCTATAGTATTTTCACACTTGCTTGACAATTTTTTTAATTAAGCTTTTATTTCAAATTAATCAAACTTCATGGAATTAAAATCATTCGACAAAAAATATATACCAAAAGAAAAGTTAAAATATAAAGTAAATTTATATTTTAGTGTTTAATAATATAAGTCACTTTAATATTGAGTTTATCATTTTTTGTGTGTTAGTAGTTAACTTACAATGTAACAATCACTATAGCGTTTTTATAATATAATATAATATTGTAAAAAATGAAAAATTAAATATAAGTTTTATCAAGTTAAAATCAAGGTAACTGAATCATTTAAGAATGCATTAGCGGTGAGAAATACAAATATATTTTATATGAAATTTTAAGTGTTTCTTATTATGATATAAAAAACTACAATACTTCATGAGGTCAGTGTAGCGTTTTGAATTTTAAACATTATATGATAAAATTAGTTAATTTATATTTACAATTAGCCAATCGCATAAAACAATCAATAATGGAGATTGCACGTATATGAATAGATTAAATTATAGATAGAAAAACTTGTATAAAAATTTCTTAAACGAATATAAAATAAAGTAAATAATCTGTTTATCATAAAGTTACATGAGTGTATTGTATTGTAGGTAGTAGGCTGATGGAGTTTGTTTGTCCATTTTAATTTTAAAATGATTTTTCTACATTATATAAAATGTTAAAAGGATTTATTAAAGTACAAAGTAAAAAATATATATAATTTAAAGGATTCCCACTTTTATCTTACATTATGCGAAAGATGTAATATATAATCTTACTGTAATTTAAATTATGAATGCTTAAAAATTAATTTTTAAATTAATTTAACAGTAAAAGTATAAATTCTATAAATTTATTTAATTAAAAATATTAATTAATTAGTTAACTTAAAAGTTATTCATATAATTAGGTAAGTTTTTAAATATGTTACAAATATTAGTGGGTTAAAGTTTTAACCGGTTTTAATATATATAAGAACTAAATAAATAAAAGTATAATAAATCGATTCATTTTGTTATGCCTAACTTCTAAAATCTTAAAAACTTGAATAAATAATTTATTAAAATAAATACCAACTCGACTAAAATAACTATTCCATAAAGAGAAACTAAAATAATGATATTATTTGATGTATGATTCTCTTTAACATACTAATTTTGAAATATTTGTATTATCTTCAAATTTTAATACATTTTTTTCCCATTTTATACCTCTTACTTTTTACCTAATCTTGTATTCTATCTTTTATTTTTTTATATTTATATATATAAAATATTTTTATTTATTTATATATATATATATATATATATATATATATATATATATATATATATATATATATATATATATATTAAAGAGAGAGAAAATTAGTTTTAGATAAAAAAAAATTAACAACACATATTGAAATAAAAAAAAAACTGAAAGAAATATAATAGACAACTCACTTTAAAAATAAGAAAAATCCTTGGTTTCAGTGAAAAAGGTTCGAGGGATATTATAAAGTATTATAAGGAGTACAAAATTGTATAGATTTTTCCGTTGTGATTTAAAAATGAGAATATTAAAAATAGAAAATCTAATAAATATTTGTATTAGATATAAAAAGAATATTATACTTCTATATTTCTTAAAATTAAGATATAATATATTAAGCTAGTAAAATTTTTTGTCACTTTTATTGGACAGTTATTTTAGTTAAATAAATGAGAAAAATACTGCATAGTTATGCCAACATTTATGAAGCATTGATTTTGACATTTTTTTTATCATATGTTTCATTTTTATGGTCTCTCTAGATAAAAATAGAAAAATAGATTTGTTCTTAAATATTATTACTGATTAAGCAACTTAAGAAGAGAAGGAATAGATTTATTAATTGAAGAATTATTGTGAAAGAGAAACTTTAGAAGAAGTTGATTTGTTTTTTGTTTTAGAAGCAGGAATGTTGGTGTAGAGTTTTGGTTTGTTTTGGGGTGCAATTGAAAGAAATGCTTTAGCGAGTAGTTCGATGCGGGTGTGTAAGATTTAAGAACAGCTCTATCCAATCTCAAATGCGCTTAAAAGTGTTAAACCGAAAGCTTCTTTTGGCAGCATGATCGGTATCCACTTTTGAAACCCATCACTCACTTTATCTTCTTCGAACTCCAACTCCATCTCACCACTCTCTTCTCTCTTCTCGCCCCAGACATTCGGACCTGAACCTCATCTGACATTCCACCCTTCTACACGTGCCACACTCACCTTAAACAAACCAAAAAATCAACATTCTTAATCATTGCTTAATACAAACACAACAACTGCACTAGGGTTTCCAACTTTTTTTTTTCTCTTTTATTATTTTTTACACTTTTTATCTCTCACCATGCCAAGTTATCCCTCCTTTGTTTGTGTACAGACTCAAATACAAATATAGACATTGCTTATTGTGCTTTCTCTGATGCCTTTCAGAGTTTCTCTGTTTGAGATTTTAATACTTGGAGTCTGCAAGAGTGTATATATATGGTTATGAAATTATGAATACATGATATATAATATAATAAAATAAGTTATAGAACACTAGCTAGACAAAACATTATGGGACACTTTACCCTTATAGGGATGTAGGAGTAGGGCAATGCGACAAGAAAAGAAGACTGGACTCAAAGGAGCAAGAATCATGAACTTCCGGGCAAAGGCACAGACATGATACATTGTTTGAATGCTCGTGTTATTGTCTATGTAAGATAGAAAATATATATGGAGAAAAGTTGAGGGAAAATAGAACAGACTCAGATCCTATTGTGAGAGAGTGAAGAAGGAGAGAATGGAATCCTAAGAGCGCTGAGAAAACACTATTCAGATGACTACTCGAAGTGGGGAAAGGCAAAGGTTTCTGGTCCTCAGAAGCATAGAAGAAGCCTTGATAGAAACATTTCAAACAACATTTTCAGTCAAGCTTCCCTTACATTTCGCTTTCATCGAATAATTCACTTCCTTGTTCTTTTCTTGTAAACCTTCCAACACCATTTTGAATATTTTATTCCCGTGATCTTTCTCTCTCTACTGTTCTCTTTACGTTCTTATGGAGGGAAAGGAAAGGATAGGGACTTTCCTTTTCTGCCACTGACAATTTACTACCTACATTTTTCTGTCTTTTTTTTCATTTTATCTCGCATTCCTCATTCTTATCAACTTATAATTCATTTACTAATAGTATGTTAGTAGCACTACAAGTAACCCTGGCTCTAAGAAGCATTATGATAACCTTTTTTCTTTAGAAGAATCATATATAGTACTGTACACAATCTCGACATCAAACAAAAAGATTAATCAAAAAGATTAATCAATCTTGATTACTAAATAGTATTATTTAATTAAAACGACTAACCACAAATCGTACATCTAATAATGGGAATATTTTTTGAACGAATCAGTGATTTACTGTCAGCTCCTTTATAGTATGGATCTTTTGTAATATCACTCGTCTTTTCATCGGGTTTTGAATTGAGATGCAATGTATTTTGTGTTCTTTGCTTCGTACATGGACACCATTAATGAGCCTAGCTTCCTCAAGAAAGCCTTGCAAATTTGTCTTTAGGCCAGCCTGTTACATTCTCAGTTATCAGCTTTTTACCCAATAAAAACTGTAAGCAACTCTTTATCATTAACTCTCTCTCTCTCTCTCGCTGGCATTAGCATTAATGCAACTGGAGGCATGCAGATACCAAAACAAGCGAAAGAGACTATGAACAAACAAGACGAAAAAAAGAATGATCCCACACAATCCAGGGCAATAAAGTGTACCAATGAAAATGAGAAAAACTCGACCTGAAAGAGGAGTTGAAGAACATTTAAAGTTTGCTTTAATTTCTGACCTTTTACTCTAACCAAAACCCACCTACATCAATAGATGATGGGTCGGGAACAAAGATAATAATATCGGCGCTAAGTTATATGTACACAGAATCACAAAAACAGTCACACAAACGAACCCACGCACGCACACACACGTTTCCATCAATATCATCTGCTCCTCCAAGACTCAAAACTTGAGAGTAGTGATATAAAAATTAAAAAGAAAATTAAAACAAATCAAAGCAAGTAAAAAGAAAATTAAGCTAGCTTGGGATATCATAGTTCTTAGAATCAATCAGTGGAACTAACAAGTGGACGGAGGCATGAGATTCAACCCCAAGTCATCCTTTTCCAAAACCAAACGAGCCTTGTTGGTCTCCGAATTAGATCCATAATCGGGGTGCACCCTTTTCTTTGACTGCAGCGACACGCCAAAAAGCTTCGTCTTGCAGCTGTTAACGTTACCGCCAGGCCCTTCAACAATCGTTATAGAACTCCTCGATGTGTTGGTGGGGGAGTTCACAACGTAGGTCTGAGGTTGATTTTGTTGATGTTGCTGATGTTGAGCTATTGGAGTAGTTCCTTGCTTAGGGTTATTAGAATAATACCCCAGAAGCTGGTTCATTGGCCTTTGCATCATCGAAACATTGCCCCCATTTATCGGAGTAGCCGAGGGTGTATTACACAGTAGCAAAGAAGAAGAGTAAGAGTTGCTTGGAGCCACCGGCTTGACATGGTTCTGAACGAAATAGATAATGTCATTGTAAAGCTTCTTCATGTGCGCGAGTTCCGACATGAGCATGTTGTTGCTTCGCCTGAGTCTCTCGTTGTCCTCGGAAAGCGCGGTGACGGAAGTGCTGTAGTTGGCTGCACCGTTCATCAATGAGGTGGCTCCACGTGGCGGAGAGTCACACCAATTGGTTTGGTCGTCGGAGTCGTTGGAGGGAGAGATGCTGACTCTGCTGGAAAAGGGAAAGAAAGTGGGAACGCTAACGTTGACTCCGAGTGGAGAATGTGAATGGTGGTGATGGTGATTCATGGTCCCTTGTTGAGGCTGAGCGGTTTTTCTCCGATGGATCTCGCACAACAAGTGTTTCTCCCCCTTCTTGAAGAATTCGTTGGCGAACTCCCATCGGTCTGGTACAATCTTTCTGAAACCCTAGTTCATGCATTTGAAATCAAGCATGTTAATTGAAAAACAAGAACGAAAGAAAAAAAAAGAATTAAAGAAGGTAGACGAATATAGTACATAGGTGTTGAGCTGGCGAACGAAACTGGAGAAGTTGTTGTGCTTGAAGTAGTTGGGAAGAAGGTCTCTGGCGAACTCAGGAGGACGCCAAACGACGAAAGTGGTGTCGTCTTCACCCCAAGAAACTATGTGATCTGTGGCGGGGTCGTCGACGAGTTGGTATGTTTTGGTGAGGAAAGGAGCCGGCACTGATTTGTGTGAGTCCAGGGAGAGTAAAATGCCTTCACAGTTGTCAAGAAGAAGAGCCATTGGAAGAGGAGAGAAAGAGAGGGTGGTGTGAGGAAGAACGAGAGTGAGAATGAGAAGGGTGAGGGAAGGGAAAGGATAGATAAAAATGTTTTTAGAGAAGAGGAGAGAGAGCATGTTTTATACATATATTTTGTATTATTTTAATGTAGGATGTATTTGAGATGTATTAATGTTTTGGTTGAAAGGATATTGTCTGGTAGGGGGCATTATATTTTTGTTACCCTCATCGGTTGTGTTGTGAGAGAGAATATGTGTCTGTCTGTCTAGGACTGTGAAATAAGGGCCTTTCAAGGCAAACCCGTGACTCACTTTCTCTCTCTCTCTCTCCTTCTACGTGTGTGGGTGATGCAGAGAGGCTTCTGAGTTCTGACATTGATCCCGCGCACACCCACTTAAAATCACGCACAAGAGGAAGAAGGTGCAGAACAATGTTATCTACATCATCTTTTACAAATTGACCGTTCAACCCTTCTTCAACTCGATCTACTCTTCCTTTTTACTTTTATTCCATTCCATTAGGGGTAATCAGTCAAACACTTGCTATGTTACAGCCTTTCTCCTAATCATTTTATAAACAAGTTTAATTTAATGTTTTTGTTTGTTATCGTTGTTGTTGTTGATGTCGTAAATAATAATTAATTTGAATGTTTGTTACATATATGTGGTGGTGGAATGATTATGTCATGAGGGGTGTGGTGTGATATTGAATTTCGAATTCCAAAGGCAAGGGAATCTCGTAGAGAAGTACAATCTGATATTTGTTGACAAACAATGTGGTTTTTGTTTTGGGTATTGACATTACATTTTCCGTATCCAAATAAAATATTGGAATTGGAATCAAGCAAAAGATGCATCAGAAATGTTTGAAGGTGGGTTTCACTTCACGTCAAACGAGTGTCCTCTTTTCACAATTTGTAGCTTTCCTTTTGTTGTCTAATGTCACCAGCCAAACACAGTCCCTAATTTCGAATCCCCATCAGTTATTTTTTGTTCTCGCGTTGCACATCTCTAGCAGCAGATATAATAAGGCAAAGGATACATCGAAGTACGTGATGGGAATTAAAGACTGTTGTGGCTGATGACATTTCTAGCTTCCATTGCTTCTATGATTTCTCTCTTTCATCTTCTTCTCATTCATTCATTCAAAAAAAAAAAACCATAAAACATATTTCAAACTTCAAAATCGTGTGCTAGAGACGTATGCTCACTGTGGCCACTAGTACCTTTTACTCGCTAGCTTACAATAGGTAGCTATAGCTACCCGTGTTTAGCTTTCCTTTACTTTTACATTACATTGAGCCTCCAACTTTGGCTCGCCTTCTTTTCCTCATGTGTCCAGGTGATTCAATTGAATTATTGACCCCAAAAGTTCCCATGAAACAACTATCCAAAATTTCACACCTTTTCCACCCCCATTCTATTTTTTATTTCCTAAGTAAAACATATGAACAAGCCAATTAACAAATCATTCTGTCCATTCATGATTTCACATCAACAATCATGCAACCAGTTTCTAATATTTCTTTGATTGTCTAGCTAATTATGTTTAGTTTTTCTGGGTGGGTAGGGTTGTGTTTGCACAGTAAGCTACAGGTTTGATAATTTAAAAGAAAAGAGGAGGTAAAGAAAGTTGCTTGAAAACCATAGAAAGAGTAATAAGTGGAGAGTGAGGATCCAAATAATTAAAATGAGAAGCGCATTGATTTTGTGATAATAAGTGAAAGTGGAATAGTAGGGACGCAGAAGCAGATAGAGGGCCAAAGCAAAACGATGGGAAAATGATGACTAATTATTTCGGATAGATACCATAACTGATTATTTTGATAGTGTCTATGATTCTCATTATTGGAAAAACAAAGCTAAACTGACCCGGTTCCCCACCCATGTACTAATTATTTCTCACTTTACAATTTTCTTTCCTTTCCTCATATAACAATGTGAACATACTTAAATAATAATATCTCAAAACTGCCTCAATACCCAATTCAAGCTTGCAACACAATCTCTAACTTTATCATCGTTACACCCAACACAACAAGTATTAAGAATGCCAAGGAATAAGATAACATCATAGAAAAGGTCTGTCTTCAAAGCAAAATTTATGTTATTTATTACTGTAGATATTAAGTTGGGAGAATGAACAATGAAGAAATGGAGGATGAGATCATTTTGATTTGGTGGAGATGTGAAAAAGAAAAACGATGAGAACATTGTTTTTCCTAATTAGATCCGCTGAAGTAAACATATATAATCAATCATGAAACAACATAATCCAAGTGTGAATTACTAATAATAAATTTTAAATTTTTATGATAATAACAATAAACAATTAGAAAACAATATTATAAATAGGTAAAGTTATTTTTCTTTTCATTATTTTTACATCTTTGTCTTTTTACCTTTTTCATTTAGTTTGTTGTATACTGTTGATAATGAAAACTGGTCTCCCACGTGCAAGTTAGAAAAAATATGATTTACTGTCCACCAAGCTGGTGTTCATTAACATTTTTTTTTTGTCTCAAAACTTGAACTGTGTATTTGTATACGATATTATACTTATAGTAGTAAATAATTATATTGGAAGAGAATCAAAAGATACATTTCAAAGTTAGTGGAATGCATTATATTGCTAGTGTATATTTCTAAAGTCCATATGAATAGTTTATTTTTCTTTGATAGAAGTTACACTACCAAAGTTAATCTTATGCACATAACCATTTTTAGCAGTAAGTGAATTTATTGTATACTGTTCTAAAGAAAAGAAATGAAAGTTATTAGTGTAGTTAAGTAAAATTTTAGTTGAAAATATATTATCGGTGTGATGGATTTAAAACAAATTTGATGCATAACTTTTTTTGATTGATGTGTATAGAAATATCTCATTATTTTATAATTTTTGTATATAAGTGATTTGTTCTATTATGAAAGTAATTTGATAACTTTTTGATTGATGTGTATAGAAATATCTCATTATTTTATAATTTTTGTATATAAGTGATTTGTTCTATTATGAAAGTAATTTGATCATAAGTCAATTTTAATGGTTCACATTATAAACATGGTAGGATTGTAGGGTTTAGATTAGACTTAAAATCTTCTCCTTAAGGATAATGATATTTTGTCCCACTTTTTTTCACTCATTTTTAACTTACCATTGAATATCATTATCCGTTTTTTAATATGCTATCACAACTATGAATTAAAGTTTATCTTTAAGAAATTTGTTATTTATTAGATTTATTTTTTTCACCCGCAATTGGACAACTATCGAATCATCTCACTAATTTTTTATTCCATACTTGAGAAGTATATATTTTGCCGTGAGAAAATATGTTGAAAGTCTCACGTCAACTATATATAAGATCAATTACAATATATAATTAAATAAATGTAAAAAATAAGAAAATATGTATACAAAATGGTATATTTTATTTTTGTTTTTCTTTAATTACAATAATTAAAATTGCATACAAATGGTACTAGAACAACAAATGGTAAATCAGATTTATTTAACTATTTCTTGGAAGCTTTCTTTAAGATATGGATCATGAAAAGAAGTTGTAAATTAGATTATCGAGGTTTATCCTTGATCAAAATTGATACGGTTTATGGGATTTAAAATAGTTATTTAGTTTAGTAACCAGTTCCCAGTCTTACATACTAATTTTCTTACACAAAAACTTCGGTTATACCTTAATTAGAAACAAAAATCTTAAAAAATAAATTTTTAGATAAACTTGTTCCTTTAAGTGATTTATTGTGACGTTTAAGTTAAAATTTAAATAGAATATATCGTGATATTACACTAATATTGGTTGTGAAGTAAAATATTAAACTAAAAATTAAGTCTAACTTGAATAGAGTTAAATTTAAATAATGTATAAAAAAAAGTGAAAGATAATATAAGTTGTTTGTAGACTTGAACCATGTTTAAACCAAAATACAATATTAACACAAAAAAGAATGTACGAGGAACCAATATCCTTCCTCAATATATGAACACAATGCAGTTTTATCTTGAATGATGCCTAAACTTAAAAAAGAAAATATAAATAGAAAGTTAGTCTAAATTTCATAATTTGATTTAATGAAATTAGGTCTATTCTCAAATAAAATTCATAATTTCTGATAAAGTAAATTTCAAATTCCTATTTAATTTATATAAAAAAATATTAGTGTTGTTAAGTATTAAAGACATTTCTATAGAAAAATTGCATATTTTATAAACTGTTTTTATTCAAGTGTACATATTACAAGAAAATGTCTCACTAACAACTAATTAACTAATTGTAGTGATCAAAAATTGTTAATCACCAATTTAGATATTAATTGACAAGATAAAAAATTATTGGTTACTAAAATAATCACTATTATGAATAAAAAATTATAATTGATCGTTAAATTTGTCACTAACTAATTAGAGACTAATCTAACAACCAATTCTTTTAATAGCAAAAATCTTAGTAACTAATGTTCAACAACCAATTTCCTTTGGTAACTAAAATCTTGGTATTTAAATTTTAGAGACCAATTATAATTTTGTATCCATAATAGTGCCTATTTTAGTAACCAGTAATTTTTTATTTTGTAAATTGATATTCAAATTGATCACTATATTGACTAACAAGTTTTTGTCACTAAAATTGATTTTTAATGAGACATATTTACATTTTACATACATTCATAGGTAATCAATTCCTAAATTAAAATAGTTATTATTTATTTTATTCTTAAAGTGATAATTTTTTTTAAATTTAATTAATTTTTTTAAATTAAATAATTATCAATAATAGAATTTTAATTATAAAATAAATAAAAATGTAATTTATAATAAAATTGTAAAAAATATTTATATTATTTTTCTAAATATAATTTATTATTTATTATTATTATAAAATACAGAAAATGCACCTATACTAAAATTTTATAAACTGTTTTGTTTATTCAAGTTTATATTTCCCACACATTCAGAAACAATAATACAAATAAAATGATAAAGTTCAACTGGCTCAATATAATATTTTGTTTTATTCACTGTCTAATGACGATATACAGCAGATGGTCGTGGTGGATATATATATATATACTCCCTAATATAATCCATGTAACATGTAAATCCAATAAGTTAAGACTAAGCCTTAACCATTTAAACCCGGTGTATTTTCAATCACAAGTTAAACCATGTTGAATACACATGAACATAAAAGGATATTTTTTAAGAAAACAGTATCTATTATTTTTATAATTGAAGTGGAGTTAAAACAATGGTATAACATGGATCTGCATAAGGAGTTTACGTGTCCTAACCTTTGGTGAAGAAGTAAGAAAGTATAAAAAGATTACAGAAGAAACAGAAAAATGTGCAGTCCTTTTTACGAGTGATAGACAGTGATTAGTGATTTTTGTGGTTTTATTAAGGTGGTGTGGTGTACGTAGGTAAAAGATAGAGGAGTAAAAAGAAGCATGAGAAGTGAGAAACAATGCCGGCAGCTTCAAGTCCCAATAATGGATGATGCGTTGTTGTGGTTGTTCTTCCCCTACTACTCTATTATTGTATTGTAGTGTAGCATATGATAGCATTGATTGAGAGAAAGAGAGAAAGAGAGAAATGTAAAAAAATGAATTAAGAAGAAGAAGAAGATGTGTATGTTATGTGGGAAGAGGAAAGGACCAAAGTGATAAGTATCTGGCAAGTTTCTAAACAATCATGCCCTTGTTTCTATTTCTTTTTGCTTCTTCTTCTGCACCTCTTCTGCTTCTTCCTAACCTTTTCTTAATTCCCAATTCCCAGTTCACACCCCCCTGACTCTTTCGCTGTACTCTACTGCACCATTGCACCAGCGCCTGACATCCACACAGTACTACTACTCCTTTTTATTTTTTATGCATCTCTCACTATTACTACTCTCGTGATTCTTCTTTTGTTTTTTTCCCTTCCTAACATATATTTATTACCACCACCTTATTCCCTTCTTCATGTTACGTGCTTATTTAAGGCTATTTTCTCTTCTTCTCCTCTTTCACCTCCACCTAGCTAACCCTTCTTCTGTCCTTTTCCCCTACTTTCATTTACTTTCCAGATATTAAACATTTTCATCAACATAAAATTTGACCTAATTATGTGTTTATAAATGAAAGATACAGTAACTACACTGGTCCACCCATGTGGGGCCCCCAAGGGTATTTGGGTAAAAGAATATGTATGATACGATAGAGTTCTTGGAGTGTAGCTGTTAAATTGAAATGGAAGATTAGGGTTATTATTATTATTATTAATAATTAGAGAGAAAGAAGATGGTGGAGCCAGAGAGAAAGGAAATCTAGAAAAAGAAAGGGTGATTTTCCCTCACAAGTTGTCAGCAACTGAGACAGATCCTAGTGAGCCCACAAGGACCAAAATCACTCCCAAAATTCACCCAACAAACAAATGAAACTCACATCCCTCGCTCGCTTCACGCACTTCACGTTCAAGAGCCAAGAAGATTCTATTCTAATTTCTAAAACGCTGTGAAAGTGAACCAGCCCCACCTCCACTCACATGACCACCGCCGGTGTACCTCTCAATAAAATCATTTTTCTTATTATTCCGCAAAACTCCAACGCCAATTTCAAGAACAGACAACTTCAAAACACACACCCAATACGGATAAACCATTTTCTTTATCAATCCAACCATTTTTTTTAATTATAAAAATATATAACTCTACCATTAAGCTACCAACATCCTATGTTACTAACGAATATATGTATTTAATCATTTTAAAACAAACAGTATCAAAAATTAAAATAAAAATAAAATCCACTGGGCTTCTTTCTTTCTTCTTCTGTCTGTATCCGCACTCTTTTTTGTCTCTTTCACTGACGCCTCTTCAATTCCCATAAAACACACATTTTATATTAATTAAATTATTACAACATACAGATATACGTACTACTAAACTATTAAGATTGGATTAATAACTAAATATGAGGGTAGTGTATACGAGGTTTGAAGTTCAAACTTGCTCAGGAACTAATACGAAGAACATATTTTGGCTATGATGTACGTTTTTTTTCTACTGAGAGATGAATTCATGTTTTTTTCTTAGAGTATTGGTTAAATGGAGAGTCACGAGGGGCTATGAGGCTATGACATATGAATCCCACGAGGAAATCACACTGATAATAATGTAGAGGACAACATAGGCGTTTGTTTTTATAGTGTCATTTAAATTTATATAGAAACATTCGTGTACCTCAGCCCCAGGTTCTTTTTGCTCTCTTTGTGTATGGAATCATTCAAATATCCCTCCCACACCACATCACACTCGTGCATCAAATTTCCTCAATAACGGACACCTTGCGTTTTCTCTATTTACTGTCTTCTTCTATTTACAAAGAGGTTCTAAACCACAAACAATAATTAGACCTACTATATTAGAAAAAGCTAAAAAAGAAAGTTGAGTGAATATATCATAAGAAAATTGGGAAAATGCTTTTTTTTATACTAGATGCACAACTTGACAACTTCTTTTCAGGAGCATTTTGATTTTTAAAAAGGTTTACCTTTTGTATTTATAAAAAGAAAAGATTAAAAAATAAAATAATAAATGTAAAATGTGTAAAAAAATTTAAGTGTCAAAATAATAATAACCTTAATTATCTTATGCCATATTTAAAATCCAACCTTTCATCACCTTCTTGAACGTTAAAAAGTACGCCCTAAGAGGGCGATCTAAATAAACACGCCATAACATGAATAATGAAATATCTAATAGAAAGCCATTTTTCCTTTTAAAAATAAAGTTCAAAGGAATATACTGACAAAAGAATATCTGAGTAAAAGCCCACAAAAACTAACTCATGCCTAAATTACATTCTGAATTTTTTTTATTATAATTAAACATAATAAAAAAATGTGATAATTATGTTCCTCAACGTAATTATAGCAACTAGATTTTTTTTAAACCAAAAAAAAAAACTCAATTTTGTGGCAACCTATGCAGAACATTATCAATTATATAAAATATATAAAATACAGAACACACATATATAACGAGTCCAGATTCTCTACTGGTTTTTTCGGTGCTGTCCTCTGCTGAGCATTAAAAATACATTATACTGATATTTTAAATATCTTTTTAATATATTTTAAAATGTCAAAATGAGTGGTAATCAATATATTATGAAAACACAGTAGAGGAACAACACAACAAAATCAGCAGAAAATCCAAATTCCATATATAACTGGCACATTTTTTAAAAATGGAAAAAGTATATACGAGCTCCCTCTATCGAGACCAGATAATACTATAAGCAGCTTTAAATATCTAAATACACCCAACACTTCAAAAGTAAAGTTTCAATGGCCATAATTGCTAACAAAGTTATTAGTAGCACAACCAGTAACTGAGGATTTTTCTTTTTCTTGTTTAACAAAGAAAAAAGAATAATTTATCACTGTTAATTATTAGATAATTCACAACCAGTAATTATTAGAGCTGTTAATTAGTACTAACACCGTTAATTAGTACAAACTTTATCAAATAAAAAATATATTAAAATAGTAAAATAAAAAAATGTGACAAAAATCACGTACTGCTATAACTTGCGGAGTTCAACACTTATTCCACCATACTGCCTTTTCCTAGTTTGAAACAACAGTGCAGAAGCGAATGGAAGAGCCAACCTGATAAATATTGATAAAAGGAATAATCGCTCTACCTCAAATAACAGATCTGCAATCTATAAATCAGATATTTTTGTTAATAAGATGTTATTTGAAGATAAGACTATTCGTGAGAAATCTTATCGATTAAAGATAAGATAGTCTCATATTCCATAAATGAAGTGCAAATTTTACTCTATAAACCACTTTTATAAGATTAAGTTAAATTTCAATTTCAATTCTAATTCACTTAATTTGAAATTTGATTAAGATAACCATATACAAAGCACTGTTATATAATTACATTAGTTGTGGTTTCTGATTTGATGTAACAAGTTTTATGTAAAAAAAAACACCTGCTAAACAGTACGTACTGAGCAAGTCCAAGGTAACTCATTCTTAATTAGAACTAGTAATATATATTATATGTGAAAAGAACATGTAACATGTACATATATGCAAAACTAGTATCCATAATTGATGAAACGAAAAAGTAACACAAAGGCATGTATATAGAATAAAGAGAGTATGATGTAGATGGGGGAAATGGGTTTGCATGCAAAAGTGAAATTGTCCTGGAAAAGACGTTGTAAAGCAGGTTCCTGGAAGAATATTAATATCTGTATGATAAAAATATTATACATGCATGGCATATTGATACCTCTCATCAACAAAAGAAAGTTCATTTTAGCATACTTTAGAGTTACATTAAAAGGAGAGAACAACAAGAGAGGTCTTTCTTCCTCTGCTTTTCAAAACTTTTTTTTTTTTCCCCTCCTTTCCCCCCTTTTTCTTTCCCTTTATTTTCTTTATTTCTTTCTTAAAGCCATCCATACGACTTCTACGTGAAGAAAAAGAAAGATCCTTCTATTTATTATGCGAGATGATGAGATACCTTGCCTCGTACCAAAGAATAAGAATAGAACGGGATAGTATATTCATATTCATATTCTACTACCTAACTCATCAAAGATATTCATATCTTTTCGTGTAATTTAATTATTGAAAAGAAAAGCAAGTAGAAGTATTGCATAGTTGATGTGATGTTGGGCCTAAGAAGGTCACAATTTGAAAATTTGATGGATGATGAAGAACATATCAGCAGCATGCATGGATGCATGCATGCATGGCCGACCTCGCATGTCTAGCAGTGGGACCCGACCAAAAATGTGGTTTCAGTACAATTAGCATTAAAATGTTGATGGTTGAGCTAAACATGATTAAGCAAAAAGGTGGAGTCACCGAATGTGAAAAAGACAGAGATGGAAGCAATGGTTTAGAAATAGAGTGAAGTATAGAAGAAGGAAGATATGATAGATAGATAGATATGTAGGTAGAGGTGGGAGGTAACGGGGAACATAAAGTCTGTTGGATCACATGCATATCACATTCTTTTCTCCTTCTTCTTCTCCTTCTCTTCTTTTCATACTGTGCTTGATTAATCGTTTAAAGAGAAAAAAACAAAAAATTAAAAGAAGGGAATGCTTAATTCCACAGTTTGAAGGCTGCTTCTGCTACACCCTCCTCAATCCAAGGGATTCCATGACATGATGAAACTCCTTCCTTCTGCTTCTGGGTCCCCCACCTCATCATTTCATGCATATACTTCAAACACCCACTTCTCTCACGTCCATAACTTTGCAATCCATTTCCTTAAAGTGCCATTTTTTTCTGATGCCACCCAATAATGCATCACTGCATGTTTATCGATATCTCACTCTCCACCACTCTCATTATCGTCTTGACATCGACTTTCAGTAAACAACCTAAATTAACTGAATCACAAACCCTTCCAGTTTTATAATTATGCTGTCACCGGAAAATCATTTGATCTGTTCCGTAGATTCCAACTGTCCAGTTTCTTCCTTCAATCTTTACCTTTTTTGTTCCTTGCAAAAATACAGCATCTACTGTATACGCATATGTCTACATCTATAATGCTAAAAAACACACTTGCCTTGCCACCTAATTTTCCACTAAACCAAAACCCTTTTGGCTCACTCAATCATGTCTCATATAAAGTTCTTTTCGCTAACTGATCTCATAGGGATACGCCTCTTGTTCGATTAACTACGGAACTAACTAATCTCATGTTTTCCGTTTATAATCAGGTTAACTATACTGTAAGTTAAGCAGTTTAATCCAGTTTGAATCCAATTAATTTCTGATATAACTTAAAATTGATTTTCTTTTTTGTCTTTGTGGACATATATACCATGTAATCCGTAATTAAGTGTAAAAATTACTGGAGCGAAACCCTAACTATAAATTTAATAGACCTAACCATCTGTCAATTAGGCACACGCTTTGTTATGTTTAAAAATTGTAGCAGCATCCCTTTTACGGGTTCTATTCATTAATTTAGTGGCGCTGGGACTTTCTTTACACTTTCATGAACACTGTATATTTTAAAGTAAAGCTTCCATTTCAAAGTTTAATATTCAGCAGGGTAACTGATAAATGAATCCAAATCTTTCTGTTCAAAAGTTAACAAATGCTACGTGTTGTTCTTTATCAAAGAAATTTTACTTTCTGCTTTGAATGTCCTTTGTCATTGGTTAATTTGAATTGCAATATCTTCATGCAGAGTCTTTCTGTGAGAGATCGCATCACAACAAAATTAAAAACTTGGTTAAGTAGAAAAAAGACATTATTCTTTACTACAAATTGAAATTTTTTGACCCTACAACCCTATGCGTCTAGTTATCCAAGGTGCACTCCAGAAGAAAAAAAAAAGAAGAGAAAAGTAATCCAAACTATATTACTGTTCTGGACCGACATTTGCCCTGGCATGGCTTTCACCACTTTGCCACCGTGAAAGTTTGCCGGAGAATGAAGCTCCTCTTTTTCTACCCCATGGTGTCTTGTTCCTTATGTGCTATCTTACAGTATTTTTTACACATTAACTCGTATATAAGATATTCTTTATTTACCTCAGCTTTGCAATTTAATCTTTCATTCACACTAACTTACTTAATTACTTGAGTATTGAAGTCCTTACGTATCGTGACCATGGAGTTCCTTCTTCTGTCTATTGTGTTCCCTTGCAGTCTCTTCAAAGTTGCTTCTGTCTTCAAAGTATCTATCTTAGTACTAATTACGAAAAATTTACCCTGGGTTTTATTTTCATTTCCTAAAGCAAGAGACCGTCTTCCTAGTTTTTATTGACCAGTAGTGCAGATTTTGTTTCATCCTGTTCAAATTATTAAACTTCAAAGGATTCTGAAATTAAAAAAAGAAACAATAATCAGCTGATGAATATGGTAATGTTTCCATAAGTTATCGAGTCTTACTAAGATTTAGGATTTAGGGTTAT
>Ga0214543_1007467_pt1 | contig 18729 bp, 9 predicted proteins | sample CNSS2metaG_FD_160094 | JGI IMG/M metagenome (GOLD analysis project Ga0214543, IMG submission 160094) | Root nodule microbial communities from cowpea collected in UCLA plant growth center, Los Angeles, California, USA - CNSS2 | ecosystem: Host-associated > Plants > Roots > Nodule | place: USA...
TCATGGGTTTTATATTAATCTTTTATTTATTTTGACTCATATATTATTCTTTTTACTTTCATTTAACTTATTTTCATTTATTATCCTCTTATATTTATTTTATTTAATCTCCAATTATATACTGATCTGTTTATTTTTTTAATCTCCAAATATGTATTGATCCTATAATGGAACTACAATTAAAATTCGGTTATTAAAAAACACACAACATAATATTTTTTTTCTTCTATGTTCATAAAATAATAAATTAATATAAAACAGGCTTATTAAATAAATTATTAAACTAATATTTCAGTATCAATTGAGACCAAAGAATTTCCCTCTATTTTCTCCCTCGAGAATGCAAGAGAACAGAGGAGAAATAAGAGCAAAAATAATAGATTTTTTTTTTCTCTTCAAAAACAAAAGAAAACAATTGAGAATGACATTTAAGAACAATTTATGAGAAACTCAAGACCTATAATGGAACCACAATTAAAATTTGGTTATAAAAAAATACACAATACAATATTTTTTCTTCTATATTCATGAAATAAACAATTAATATAAAAGAGGATCATTAAATAAATTATTAAACTAATATTTCACTATCAATTGAGACTAAAAAATTATCTTCTCCTTTTCTCTCACGAGAATGGAAGAGGACATAGGAGAAATAAGAGCAAAAATAATATATATTTTTCTCTTCAAAAATAAGAAAAAACATGTAAGAAGGGAATATGAGAACAATTAGTGAGAAACTCAAACCATAATAAATAAAAAATAAAAAATATCTTGATAAATATTTTTATTCTTTATTTTTTATTATGTTTAATTTTATATTTTATTATTTATTAACATTAATTATTATGTTTATAAAAGAAATAAAATATTTGATTTAATCATCTAATTTGTAATATATATTTTAAAATATAAAAAATAAAATATATATATATATATATATATATATATATATATATATATATATATAATACAAAAAAAAATTCAAAATTTTTGGGGGGCATACCCCCTGCCCTCATAGTGCTCCGCCACTGCCAACTGCAATGTCATCTAAGTTCCCACCTCTCCCTTTATCTCTCACCTTCACCTTTCATGTCCACTTATGCCACCTCCAAATCAACTCCACCAACCACCACCACTAAGTTTATCACCTCATGGCCCACCTCTAGGGAGAGAGTTGTAGTGAGGAGAGAGTGGGGAGAGAGCGTTGCAATGAGGAGAGGTTAGCTGCAGTTTGTTGAGAATAACATTTTACATTCTTTTATAAAATGTATGGATGAAAGTGGTACTTACTTTGAGACAAAGATGAAATACAATTTTAGTTAATAGTTTAAAAACGAAAAACATATTTAACCCGAAGTATAAATTTGTGAAAGAATATATATTACGGTACTTTTACTCTATTTATTTCATTAAAATTTAAGACAACATTTTAGGCTGGTTCTCCATCATATGAAGTTATTATAGACTTGTGGGTAATTTCCTTTAGTTATAGGTTCGAGTGAAACTAACATTCAAAAGTTTTAATTATTTAAAATTCTAAATTTTATTTAAACCTTAATAATGTTTTTGGATTAGGCAATTTAAAAGAGTAATTTATTTATTTGGCAAATTTGAAATTCTTTGAAACAAAATGGGTTGTTTGGATGCAGAAATTAAAAATAAATTGAATTTTAAGAAGGCATTTCAAATAATTACAACAATAGAATTTGAAATTCACTCAAAGAGAAAAAAATTGAAATTTCATAAATAGGCACTCCTTCGCTATTAGAGGTGTCAATATGACCCATGACCCTTGGACCAGACCCATGACTCATGGCCTATGGCCCACTAGACCAACTTAGGTCAACCGTTGGCTAGGCTAACTTAGATCGACCTTCGACTCCAACTGACTCAGCTTGACCTATAGTCAACTTGGCTCGACCTTCAACTCAAAATGACTCGACTCGATTTTTCAGCCCAACTGACTCAAGTCCACCTTTGGCTTAGGTGCCATGGATCGCCTTCACCCGAACCAACTCAAGTCGACCTTTTGTCCAAACTGACTTGCCTTAACCTTTGGCATTGACCAACTCACGTGGATCATTACCCGGTCTGACTTAGGTCAACCTTTGGCCCGAGTTAACTTGCCTTGACCTCTAGCCTGAGCATTCAACTCGATTATTTGATATAATTGACTAAAGTCGACCTTTGTTGAAACAATTGACCTTTATCTTGGTCGACTCAGGTCGAACTTCGACATATATCAACTTACCTCAACCTTCAATTTGAGTCAAGTCGACTCGAGCTAACCGTCGCTCAAATTGAATGAGGTCAACATTTAAATTCATATTTTGAATATAATTTTATTTTTAAATAATACTAAAATTCGGTGTGAAGTGTGACCTATTAGAATTGATGCTCCAATATTTCACAACCAAGAGGGGGTGAATTGGTATTAACAAATTTTGCCCAGTTTTAGCACTTTTGAAATTGTTTTGATAATAACCTTTGCTTTTGAATCAATTGAAATAGTATGCTTTGATGCTTAATGTATGGAGCATTTATACTATGACAAGATAAAGAGAGAAAGAGATAAAGCACACAAAATTTTTATACTGGTTCAATTTTTAAGAATCTACATCCAGTTCATCTAGCAAACCACAGCTAGATATATTCACTATATCACAAGAATTTCAAGATTTACAAATACACTTGATAAATATAAATTCTTAGATAAAGGAACACAAACGCAAGGCATCCACACACTTGCACAACCACACAACAGCAAGACTATCACACACACTTGCTTTAGACAGAAAACAACAAAAACAAACAGTTTCAAACTGTATCAAAACACAAGAACAAAGCCTACAAAATGGATTGAGTACACCTTTTCCAAGACTGAAATTTCTTTTTCTTGCCAAGTCAAAATTGAATGTGTCTTGATAGAATTCTTCAAGAAGACCTTCCAAGATAGCTCCAAGAACCTGTTTCACACTTCTCTTTCTTTCTTTTGATTCAACAGGTTATTCTTGAGAAAGTGCAGAATCTGTTTTTATATAACAGCTGCAATCAGGCACGAACCTAGTCGACTACATTAGTTTGCTAGTCGACTATCGGGAAGTGCAGAAGCTGTTTTTATATAACAGCTGCTATCAGGCACGAACCTAGTCGACTACATTATTTGGCTAGTCGACTATCAGGACAGCAGATTAACATTTTCATATTATCACACAGATGTCATGTTAACCATTGTCATGCTATTATGGACATCATCAAAAACATTTCAGATACACTTAATCAGCAACATGACCTTACTAGTGAAATCTCACTCTAAAGAGACACTTTCATTGGGAATAATGTTTTTGAAACAGTACTTCTATTATTAGTCTGTATTAAGAAAGAGATAATAACATCTTAAATACTACTTATTTTTTGTTATTAATCGTGTTTTAAAATACAATTTTTTTTATCCAAATTTGTATTTTAAAACTGACTTATTAGGTTATTTGTTTTAGAAATTTTGCACATAAATGTAGGAAAAAACTTTTAAACATGAAATTCTAAACAAAAAAAATACTATTGAAGGGGTTGGTTTAGAAAAATAATTAATATTAATAATACTTAAAATGGCTGAATATTTATTGGTAAAAGGTGTTACTAGAAATGATTGTATAACTATGAAAAGAAAAAAGTAATATATTATTTTCATTAAAATCTTAATTATATTATGACATCCTTCCGTAAACTTCTATTTTAATTCAGAATGTCAGATATATTTGCACCCTCTCCCATGGTAATGCTTGGTGAAGAGCTTAGCAAAAACATATATTTTTCTAAATAATTTTCTCCTTAAAAAGTATAAATATTTTAGTAGAATTTAAAGGAAACTTTTTTAACTTCATATACTACACACAATCATTTTTTTTAGTTCAGAAACATTTTGTTAACTCCTGATTTGGTCTTTTACAAAATTTATTGGAGAGAGACATAATTTATCATGGTTTTCAAGCGGGTGTTTATCAAAATTTCATATAGAGTAATATGAAGAAAGTAGTAGAAAAATACTATAAAAGTAAAAAGTTAGTTTTAAAATTATTATCATAATTCAATAGGTCTCTTGGATGTACGAGGGGTTTGGGTAGTTGTGTGTCATTGCAAGGTTTGCAATTTTTATCAGAAAAATTGTACTATGAAGAGTTTGCAATTTCGGTGCACAAAAAAATTACACTATGAAAAGTTTAAATTTTTGTTCACAAAAAAATTGTACTATAATTAAATTTTTTATATGTTTTTATTTATATTTTTCTGTTCTCCTGTGTAGTTGTACTTTCGTCGAAAAAAAATTATTTTTTAGTGGATAATTTCCCAACACTTATTATATAAAGAGTCTAACTCATACATATAAAATAATATATATCTCTTTAACGCAAAATCTAGGTTCATAGATTTTCTTACTCAACTTTATAATATAAAAAATATATATATATATATATATATATATATATATATATATATATATATATATAACTTAAACTCTTACTTAAATTCTTAATAAATACAATTCTAAATAATCACATTTATTTAACTTCGAAACAAACCCATAATGAAAAAAGCAACATCTACTATATATAGTATAGAGTGACGAAAATAAAAAGGATCATAAATTATGAAACAGAAAAAGAGATGATCCATCTTTTCATCTCTTTGGTTTAGACTTTATCTGCAATCAATGTTAGATATTCAAAGAATAAAGCTCCTACTATCATTTTGGTGTTAGGAAGCAATTGCATGAGGTAGACTAATTTGTAACCAGTTGTTGACCATAAACCTAAATTCATAATTATCATCTTTCTTTAACTTTACTAATTACTGAGTAAACCAATGTGTGACATTTGTGTTTGTCTGTTACTTACCCAAACAAAAAAGATGGAAAAAGAAGCTGAAAAAGGTGACAGAGCTTTTACTTCCCAAAACTTAGATTATTGGTTTGAACAACAATTCATGATGTGTACATTTCATACAATCTGCTTCCTGAAAGCCATTTCTCAACTACACTCTAATTTGTGATCTAAGCATTCCACATAAGTAACCATCTTCTAGTTCCTTCGCCTTAATCATATCTTTACTCATTAATAATCACCATTTAGATTTATAATAATAATAATAAGGGTTAACTATGTTTTTGGTCCTTTAACTTTTAGTAAATTTTGGAATTAGTCCATTTTGAAACTTTGGACTAATTTAGTCCTTGATCTTTCGAAATACGTGGATTTAGTCCTTTTAATCAAATTTTGGTTAGTTTATTGGATGTTTTGTACGCATTTCAGGATTGTATTTGAGTTGTTTATACTGTTTGACACATTTTTGCTTTAATATTAAGTCAAATACTATTATGAAACACGCTTGAAATGTCAAATAAACTTAACAAAATTTGATTAAAAGGATTAAATCCACGCATTTCAAAAGATGGAGGACTAAATTGGTCCAAAGTTTCAAAATGGACTAATTCCAAAATTCACTGAAAGTTAAGAGACCAAAAACATATTTAACCCTAATAATAATAATAAACTTAAATTGATCACGTTAGCTCATTAACTTGTTTTTATCAATAATAAAATGAAGTATATAAAAGTCGTTTGGGTTATGATAGTTCTATACAATGTATAAGATATGATAATCATTATATTTTACTTTAATTATTCATCATCCTACTTTACTCTAGTTATAATTATTTGGTATTATTTTATCATTATGTTTGTCTTGGACCGATAAAAATAACATGTCTTGAAAAGTTTCACATCACCTAGATAATTTAGGAGGTAGGTGTTAGTAAATGTATAATGAGCTCTAAATCTATGATGTTTCTTGTCCCAAGTTTAAGACACTTTGAGTTAGTGTTTAACTTTTTTATCTTCTCTTGTGTAGTAAAGTAAGTTTAAGACATTTTAAGTTAGTGTTTGACTTTTTTATCTTCTATTGTATAGTGTAAAGTGTCGTGAGATGTAGTTAAATTCTTATTCTGAAGGGTGTAGATATACTTGCGATCAAAAGGTTAAGAGTGTTTTCTATATGTTGTATAAATTTACACATAGTAATTATTCTTTAGTGAGTGTGATTTTTTTATGATTTTGAAATTTTCACATTATATTCTTGTGTTAATCTTATTTCTTTGTTACTAGGATGATTTTTGAAAATAAAAACGGTAAAGTAATTTTCTTAATTGATTATATGTTTTTTTCTGTAGTTTGTGCCGCGTATTTTTTTATTTATTTAAGGACACTGGGATCGGAACCGGATAATCGACTTCTTTATTTACCATGTTATAACCATCTCATCACTTGCCCTTTTTCCTATTAATACCATCACCCTTGTCATTTTCACTTCATATATATCATTTCTACTATCATTATCGTCATAACAAGGAGATAATCACATTATTATTACAATCGTTATCACAATTATTTTATATCATTAACTTTATCATCTTTATATTTGTTATAATTACCAGGATTACATAGATATTAAAAATATATTATTAAATGAAACTTGACTTTTAAAAATTAAACAAAATATATTATTAAATGAAACTTGACTTTTAAAAATTAAACACCCATCCGCGCACACAATAAGTATACTTTAAGATATAAAAATACATATCTCTTAATATTGTTGTTTATTTTAAATAAATTATTCTGATATACTTTTATTTCATTTGAAACATTTTTTTATTTAATTATTATTTTCCTATATATGTTTTAAGTTATTTAAATATAAAAAAACTAAATTATTTTTAAATACAAATATTAATGTATACTTGAAATAAAGATATAACTGGATAATTTATTTTTTTATGTAGTTATTTTTTTTGTTTATTAAATATAAATTGAAATTTATTTTGTGTACATATAATATATATTTATAATAAAAAATATTATTATTAATGTAAAAGTTCCTGTCCTTTATCTATAAATAGATATAAAGAAAATTTTTGTTTTTCACGTGATTTCAATTTTATCCTTTATAATATAATTATTTGTTAAATTCTTAAAAAATAATTGTTATTTTTATATATTTTTTATAAAATTGTCTATTTTTTGTCATTTATTTTTATTGATTAACAATTATTTTTAATTTTTTCTTCATTTCATTTTGTTTTTAATAATATAAATTTATATTTTATATAAATTTAACAAAATACCATTACCTATTAATATAATAGTATGCTTATTAAAAAAATACTTGCTTACACACGTACACAATAATAAAATAATACATGTGTTACGCGGGTATATCTAACTTGATTCATGTAAATTTAGTTTTGAAAGAAATCGGTTGGTTTTCGAAATTTAATTTACAATATTTACTGATCAATCTTGCCCAATTTATAAAAGGATTAAGTTTATAGTCAGTTTCATTATCAGTTATAAAGTAACTATATTGCAATATATTACTATACTGTAAGTAGTTACTGATACGGCGGTGAAGTAAACTAGTTGCTTATAGAAGAAGTCACTTTTATGTTTGTTGGTCCTGCTTAAGTATGATTAGATTTCTTATAGAAACAAAGACTTACAGTATAAAAGTTTTAAACTGAAAATATTTAGTGTCATGTGCTTTTCATTGATTCATCGTCCATTTGTTAAATATAAATGTAAAAAGTAGAAAAGAATAAAAGTGCAATTTTCGTTCAATATAAGTTATAATACAACTCAAACCCAAAAAATGATACAATACTATTGAAATCAATAATTACTTTAACATGGTCAGAGAATTAACAAAATATTGAAACTTAAATAAGGGTGAACAGAAGAAACTAATGGTATTAATGAGTAATTGCATTGTATTATAGCAAGTTATGTCACGTAAAAAAAATTACAATTCTTATCTAAACTGCTGTAAGAATTGAAAAATCAAAATACATTAAACAATACAAGTTTAATCAATAAATTATAAAATTATTCAAAAATTTGTTATAGAATTCTAATATCACTCAATGCTAGTTATAGTTCACCAAATAAAAGAATGAAAAATTTCTGTTAAACTCTGCATAACTTCCGGCTTCAGGCACTAGCTTGCATATAAAAGGCTGGTATTCAGCCCAAAATGACGAATGGTTTTGCGACAGTAACAAGTTTTCTGTATAGTAATTGGTTAACAACTTTTTAGCTTAATATTTATTAATTAATGGGGGCAAAAGAAAGAAATATTTGAAGTTCAGAATACAAACCAAATAACTAAATACCTCTAGGAGCTGTATTTATCAGAAAAAAAACTTCCAGAAGAACATACATATGTATTTCCATTGCAAAACTTTATGTGACATGCAAGAAATAATGAGTTAACATGGTTTTCTTTCTCTTTCCCCCTAAGCCTTAGTTTCCAAGTATATGCCTCCATCATTCACCTAAAAACCAAACAGCAAGAACCAGGAGGAAGCAATTTCAGCCTATATAAGGGTGCCTTGGAAACTCATGCATGAATGCACTTAAGCACATAATAAGTTATAAGACAAATATAAGTTATTTAACAAAGAGTCAGGAGCTAGGGCTGTGAAGACTGAACAAAATGGACTCTTGGGTTAGAATGTTGTTTTTCATTGCTTGCATTCTTCCTCCTTTGGTTGAGTGCAAAGTCAGGCACTACAAATTCAATGTAAGTATGCCATTATAGTATTCTTTCAATGTAAGTACATCAAACTAAGATATAGTTTAAGTAAATTTTTACTCAAGCCAAGTGGTAAAGGAGTTTACTTTGTTCTGGTAATGGGTGCAGGTGGTGCTGAAGAATACCACTAGACTGTGTTCAAGCAAATCCATTGTCACCGTTAATGGGAAGTTCCCAGGACCCACTCTTTATGCCAGGGAAGATGATACAGTGCTGGTCAATGTAAGAAACCTTGTCAACCACAATGTCACTATCCATTGGTGAGACTTCATTTTTTTATTGCTTCAATTTAGATGCAAGAAGTACTGTGGAGAAAAAAAAATGTAGCTATGATTTGAGAGTCAATCATCATAATAAATACACAAATTAATATTATCCAATACTAAGCAAAATATTGAATTCTAAGTGGAAGACTATAACATCTGGGCAGGCATGGTGTGAGACAGATAAGAACTGGTTGGGCTGATGGGCCTGCATACATCACACAGTGCCCAATTCTTCCAGGACAATCATATGTGTACAACTTCACCCTTACAGGACAAAGAGGAACACTTCTTTGGCACGCTCATGTTAATTGGCTAAGGTCAACTCTCCATGGTGCCATAGTTATCTTGCCAAAGCGTGGTGTGCCATACCCTTTCCCCAAACCAGATAAAGAGTTGGTGGTAATATTAGGTAAAAAAATCAAATCTTTAGCCACTGTCCTCCACTCATTTATTAGTCCTCAACATAACCATTTAAAATTATAATCATTATGGTGATAAACTGTAGGAGAATGGTGGAAGTCTGATACTGAAGATGTTATCAATGAAGCTCTTAAATCAGGATTAGCACCAAATGTCTCAGATGCTCACACCATCAATGGACTTCCAGGGACTGTTTCTGTGGCTAATTGTTCCACACAAGGTATATATGTTGTGCTACTTTTCACTTCTATGGTTTTCAATTTTCCTCAAGTGCTACTAACTACAGATATGCTTGGTTGAATATGAAATATAAGCAGATGTGTACAAGCTTCCTGTGGAAAGTGGCAAGACCTACCTATTGAGAATCATCAACGCTGCACTCAATGAGGAGCTTTTTTTCAAAATTGCTGGCCATTTATTCACTGTGGTTGAAGTTGATGCCTCATATGTAAAACCTTTCAAGACTGACACTCTTTTAGTAGCTCCTGGCCAAACCACCAATGCCCTTTTAACCACTGACCAAAATTCTGGTAAATACACAATTGTAGCCTCTACTTTCATGGATTCTCCAGTGGTAGCTGTGGATAATTTCACTGCTACAGCCACTTTGCACTACACTGGAACTCTTGCCACCACTCCTACAATTCTCACCACACCTCCTCCAAGAAATGCCACACAAGTTGCCAACAATTTCACCAAGGCTCTTAAAAGCCTTAATTCCAAGAAATACCCTGCAAATGTTCCATCAACAGTTGATCACTCACTTCTCTTCACTGTTGGATTGGGGATTAACCCTTGTCCATCTTGCAAAGCTGGAAATGGAAGTAGAGTAGTGGCTGCCGTCAATAATGTGACATTTGTGATGCCAACCACTGCATTGCTTCAAGCACATTACTTCAACACTCCGGGGGTGTTCACCACTGATTTCCCCGGCAACCCTCCTCAAGTTTACAACTACACAGCGACTCCGGCGGCGGCGAGTTCCCAGACCACAAATGGCACCAAGGTTTACAGGCTACCGTTCAACTCCACAGTTCAGGTTGTTTTGCAGGATACTGGAGTCATTGCTCCCGAGAGCCACCCAATTCATCTTCATGGATTCAATTTCTTTGTTGTTGGGTCAGGCGTAGGAAACTATGATCCCAAAACAGATGCAAGTAGCTTTAACCTTGTAGATCCTGTTGAGAGGAACACAATTGGAGTGCCAACTGGAGGATGGGTTGCTTTCAGATTCAGAGCAGATAATCCAGGTAAAACGTCTTGAACTCATTCACGATCAAAATTTGAACCGAGTCCTACGACGGATTCAAAAAATGTTGAGGCTAATGATTATGCGGTGCTAATCTCTTCATATTAACTTGAACTAGTTTCATATATTTGACAGGAGTGTGGTTCTTGCACTGCCATTTCGAGGTGCACACAACATGGGGGTTAAAGATGGCATTCTTGGTGGACAATGGGAAAGGTCCTAACGAATCACTGATACCCCCACCAAATGATCTTCCAAAATGTTGAGACTTTAAGCCATTAATAGAATAGCACAGAAACAAGAGAAGGCCTTCCTTTGCAGAAAGAAGCTTTGGAAGGATACAGAGAAGCCAGGCAAAAGAAGAGAATGAAAAGGGAGGGTGGTTGTTTAATAAGATGTTGTCCCAATTGCTTTTTGAGTAAATTGGAGCATTTCTTCACACTCGTTCTGTAAATTGGAGCCAGCATTTTGGTTTTCTTTGCACATACACTCTTTTTCTTTATTTTTGTTAAAGCTATGCTGATCTTATGTATCGAGACCAATGAGTGCATACTTCGGTTACTAATTGAAATAAAAGTGTTACCAAATTTCATTCATTGTAGGGTTCATTAGCATCTCAGAACTGTTACCTTTGGTTCTTGGTCGTTCGTTCACATGCTTAACTGTTCTTTGTCGATCTCTGCCTTTGGCTGGTGAGGCTGTTGATACCACTTTCAGGAACTTTGCCTTTTTTTTTTAATGTCCTTCTGTGACACTATTCAAAGCGTGACCCCAAACATGTTGACACATTTATTTACAAATTCAGCCTCCAAATGATCGATCTTTGAATTGCTGCAGTTCCACTTGATGAAAGATACTCTACTGATGTAACTCTTTCCTAATCGACATGGTTCCTTCTTTATAATAAATTGTCATACAAAAAATATAAAAGAAATTATATTTTTATGAGATATATACTCTCCAATATGAAATAGCTTATTGTTGAAAATTGAAATATCTAAAGTTGTTCATATACCTATTTTCTTCTCTTCTCTTGTTTTTTTTTTTTTGTTTTTTAAGTAAACAGCACAAAGATACTTTAAATACTTTTTTCAAGTTGTATTTCCCTTGAAAGAAGTAAAGAAAATCAATAAAATGCATGTGGGGTTTAGTAAGAGAAAATCAAATTTATTAATCACGAAAAAAAAAAACCTTAGACAAACAACCACCCACAGTTTCGACATCTAAGCTGGATAAAGATTATATAAGAAAAGGGTTTGTGATTCTCATACTTTTGTTCATAAGAACATTGGGAAGTGGGAGCAAAGAGAAGTGTGATAGTGGTGTACAAGTGTAAACCATGAACAACGAGATTGCCATGTTGTGGTTAGGATGATCCATGGAAATTATGTAACACGATTTGATCGACAGTGGAACCTTTTTTTACTATTTTCTTTTGTACTTTGATTGTAAAATATTCTTAATTATGTCTCTCTTTTCCCTCTCACATATTTAGTTCGTAGTATTTATTTACATTAGTTGAATTTCATTTAAACATTAAGGATTTTTACTATAATTTCCATTAGTCTGCTATTACAAAACGAGATCGTGAATAGACCGGTGAGACAACTCATCCAATTATTATTTTTTTGTTATTTTAATTTTTGTATGTGTTATATACACATTAAAATTATATATAGTGGAAAAGTATTTCAAAATTAAATTTTAATCTTTGACTAAAGTATTTTGTATTAATTTTATATAACAGAATAGTTAAACACTATTCAAAATCATTAAAAAATTACAAGAAAAACTAGTTAAATTAATTAAATTCATAACTAAGATCAAATCATAAATTATATTTATTACAAACCTAATCATAACAGATTAAATAATTAATTTGCATTGAAAGGAAAAAATGATACAAGAAACTCATTATTATTAAAAGGAATTTTAAATGAAATGGAATTATATGAAAAAAATTACTAAAACAAATGTAAAGCTCGTAAAATCACAACAACCACTTGATCAATATTTTGAAAACACCATCAATTTCATCCTTAAATTTCATGTTACTTTCTCTCCTTAAAAGTCTCCAAAGTAAAAACGAAATGCGTTTTACTTTTTTTTTTTACTTCCGTTCAAACGTGATTTTAGTCTTAAAACTTTTGAATAAATCTAATTAATAGGATTTTTGACATTTTAAAATCCTCAAATTTTTTATTAAAATGTGTTCGCACTCAATTATTATTGGCAATTTTTAACTATTACAAAGGGCATACTTGTATAATTTTACATTGAAATCTTCAATCTAAAAATTAATTATTTTAATTCGTATGCATGTATTTTTTTTAACTCGTTTAAATTCATAAAAAAAAAATAACTTTAACTTAATAGTTATAGTCTTACACGTTAAGAACGAAATCAGATTAAAAAATGTATACCAAAATGCTAAATCAAATAGTTTTTAAACACGGGAAAAAAATCCTATGAACAGAAAAAATAGTTTCATAAATAGCATAACCAAAAAATTAACAGTGGGTCATGGACTGTTTAGCCAACCTCAACGTTGCTCTCTCATGTCTCCATTGTCAATGTGTTCATGAGTTTGACAGCGACACCTTCATCGTCTCACTCAAAACCCAAACCAAAGATTGTTAGTGAGTCACTGTCACCTTATTAGTCTCACTCTCAGCCCCCACAAACATCCTCTGCACCAATCACAACTCAACCCTTTTGACTATCTCTCTCCTCTTCTCTGTTCCATAGATCGCTGTCTTTCAATCACTTCACACATTTCTCTTCACTCCTCCTTCTACCACTCTCTGCACTGCACACACCTCACACCCCACACCCACTTCTATTTCTCTTCAAATCTCCACCTTTTTGCTTTTCCCAGTTGCCCCCTCTTTACTGTTTTTGCTTCTACCAAAGATTCTACCACCAATACTCCAATACTACTTAGATACGTGTATCTTCTATGCTCTTCACAGCCCTACCAATTATTGAGTGTCACTCTATAATTTTTATATGGGTTTAGCCTTTTCTTTTCGCCTTTGGTTCCTATGCTGATTGTTTCCTCTTCTCTTAGATCTGAAGAGTTTCTTGCGGGTTTATGCTTTGCCCCTCATTGATTCTCTTCAGTTTTCGAACAAAGTCTCTTTGGATTTGGATTCCTTTGTCCAATATAACCTCCTATCCCGTGCATTCCTATCTCGGGTATCTCTCTCTCTTTGAACTTTTCTAAGAGAGAGAGAGAGAGAGAGAGTTGATTTCAAAAGCTGTTGTTTTGACCTGCTGGGTATGTTCGATTGTCAGTGAGATCATGAATAGGGCAATTGAAGTACTGTCTCCAGCCTCCTATCTCCAAAATTCCAACTGGTTGTTCCAGGAAAGCAAGGGAGGAGGATGGACTGCGGAAGAGAACAAGCTGTTCGAGAATGCTTTGGCTTACTATGATAAGGACACCCCTGATAGATGGATGAGGGTGGCAGCCATGATTCCTGGGAAAACTGTTGGTGATGTGATCCAACAGTACAGAGAGCTTGAGGAAGATGTGAGTGTCATTGAAGCAGGTTTGATTCCAGTTCCTGGCTATACTACCAGTTCTTTCACATTGGAGTGGGTTAACAGTCAAAGCTATGACGAGTTCAAGCACTTTTGTGCTGTTGGTGAGAAAAGGGGTGCATCCACTAGGCCATCTGAGCAGGAAAGGAAGAAAGGAGTGCCATGGACTGAAGAAGAGCACAGGTATTTGAATCCATCTCATCACCTTCTTTTGGTGATCCCAATTTAGATCAATGTTCAAATTTATGGTTGATTAATCGTTAGGATGCTAAAAGGCTTTCTATTTAAGTTGTTTAAGTAATTTTTTTAAAAGGGATAAGCCACTGCGATTTTCTTTGCAATTTCAAGGTTTTTGAGGTCTTTTGGACTACAATTATGGCCACATCAGATGCATTCATCTGTTCTTCCCTATCAACTGCATTTATCTGTACTTTCCTATCAACTGTTTGTCTGTAAATACTATCAAGAACTGTAACAAAACGGTAACTGCTATATAAAAGCCTTGTTTATAGGTTATCTTGGGATGTTTGATTTATGTGTTTGTTTGGTTGAGTGTTTATACATATCTGCCTGATTTTTATGTTATTTTACCCTCGGAAAATGTTTCTCGTGTTGGTGTCTTGCATTTGCATATCTGCCTCATGTTCAGGGTTTTTGCTATTTGCCTGTTCTGAAGTCTTTGGTTGTTGAAAAAAACACAGGCAATTTCTGCTTGGTCTGAAGAAGTATGGTAAAGGGGATTGGAGAAACATTTCAAGGAACTTTGTGACCACAAGGACACCTACCCAGGTTGCAAGTCATGCTCAGAAGTACTTCATCAGGCAGCTTACAGGGGGGAAGGACAAGAGGAGATCAAGTATCCATGACATCACAATGGTGAATCTCCAAGAAACAAAATCTCCTTCATCAGACACTACCAGGCCTTCTTCACCTTTACAGAATCAGAAATTGTCTAGCATGGTGAAGCAGGAATATGATTGGAAAACGCCATGTGATGACATGCCTTTTGTTTTCAACTCAACAAATGGAAACATGTTCATGGCAGCACCACTGCATGGGATTTCCTCGTATGAATCTAGACCACAGGAGCATAATCTACTTAGACAATCTCCATGGATGCCAGTTTTCACCTTGTGATACTAGTGTGCAAATGCAATTGATCTGTGCATCTCATTCAGGGTTTAGAGTTTTGAAGGTACTAAAAGTTTGAATTTGAACCCTTTTCAGCGATGTTGGATTGCTTCATAGATAGTTTGTGTGAATATGTTGAGGAGGGACTGGAGTTAGTCCTTAGTAACTAGAATGTATGTAGAGATTAGTTGGAATCTTGTTCTGACATTAAGATTCTGAAACTAGTCTGTCTGAGGAGTTAAGTTTGGTGATGATGTGTAATATGATTTTCAGATTACATGTTTGGTAATTTGATTGTAGCTAGATTGAAAGCTTGAGTGAGCTTTCATCTGATGTTCATCTTCCCATAGAGGCAAGAGTTGTCTGCAGATTGCCCTTACCTTTTTGAAAGATGGTTGAAATAAATATTGAGTTCCAAGTTTCCATAAAGAATTAAATAAAAGCATCAATCATGTTGATGCAGTAGTGGTGTAATATAAAGCAATTTGGAGTGTTAGTTTTTATTAGCTTAACAGGATTGTATCTAAAGCCATAAATTATGATTATAGCAGAGCTTTTTGAAATGTGGTGAGGAATTGGACAGAACTTTGGTCCTGGTGTACCAAAAAAAATGTGTGATCAATCATAAAGCATTTGATATGAAACATAATGTCTTGGAACCATTAGTTGTACAAGTTGGTGGACATTAAGATCTAAGGTGAAGTCCACAAATGTGCAATAGTTTATTGTTGAATGTGCTTTCCCTAATTAAAGTCCACGAGTTACTTTTGATTAATTTTATGCTCATATTGCTGACAATTGGAGTATTGATCTTACGTGGAGAAGGAGTATTGACAGTGAAGATCGAAGGAGAATTGTAGTGGGGAGAGTTAATTATGATAGGGAGGAATTGTTCACTCACATGCTTTTCTTTTTAGGCAAGTGGAAGCAGTTGATTTGAGCACTAAGCCATGTCATCATATGCTTGGTCCAGAATTGCTGAGTCACGCTGCATTTCTTCGTAGTGATACATAAATGTACTCTTGTGCTTTTCATGATTCCGTGCAGGAAAAGTTCCTTCAAGGTACTTTTCTCTCGGATATATAAATGTGCACTTGTTTCACATTTTAAATTATCATTTATTTTACAACTTAATATGCATACATTAACAGCTCCAATGTATGTGTTAATTTTTTTCTGTACTTATTTTATTTAATAAAATTCAATTGTATTAATACTTTTTGAAAAATTTAACACCCTTTAGAAATAGACTGTGTCAGATTTTTTTTTTTTGTTTTTTTCTTTCTTCTCCTGTTTCCTCCACCATCCACCACCTTTTTTTTTTCCTTTCTCCCTTTCTTCCTTACCATCTACCTTCCACCACCCATTTTTCATTTCTCCTTCTTTTCTCCATCACCCTTCCACTAGCATTTTTTCTCTTTCTTCTTCTTTTAGGTTTCTTTACCCTCCACAATTTTAACCCTCCATATCTGTTTCTATTCTTATTTCATCCTTCTACCTCAAGTCCCATTCATTCTTTCTTTTTCTTTTCAAATCCCTTCGATTTTTAGATTGTATTATTAATGTGAGTATTGAGTTGAAATAATGAAATTGAAGGAAAATGTCTTCTGAGAAGAGTGCATGGCTGAGGATCTTCATCTATTCGCATACCATCTATTTGCAAAGCACGCGGATAGTAAATCTATAAATATGAAAGATGTTGTACTTTGTGGTAGTTTCGTAACCTTTGAGTGGTGATGGAAGGTGTGTGGTGGAGAAGAGAGTAATGGTGAAAGATGAAGGGAGAAGAAAACAAAAAAAAATAAAAAAAGAAATTAAATTAATGACATATGATCAGGTCTCAAACGGTGTTAACACTAATTTAAGTAAAAAAATGACTACTTTCAATCTTTTCAAGTAAAATGGAGACCAAATAAAAGAGAAAAGAAACTTAAAAACATATCGAATAAATTTCATAAATATTGAGATCAAAATATTAATTAAATCTTAAACAAACTATTTTAGTTCATAGAAAAAAGTTATTTAATATTTTTTATTTTTTCTTCCAAAAAATATTTATAGAAAAGCTTGTTTAACCAGAAATGAATTCACGATTACACTATTAAATATTCTTGATCACAATCATTATGTAATCGGTTGACATTTGTTATTCGATGACAAAGACCAAAAATAAAAATAGTAAAAAAAAAATTCAAGAATTTTGACCACCAAATTTTTTTATTAATAACTAAAAATATAACTCTTAAAAGGTTTAGGATAAAATAATAATAATAATAATAAAAATAAACTATTTACTTTATCTTTTTCATAATGAAAGTATGCATTAAAGAATTACACCCGAAATAAAAGTTCATTTTCAGGTAGTGAAAAGCACCAACAACACTTAAAAATATAATTTCTAATAATGTATGTTATTTATGTAACTAAAAATTGTAAAGTTTTATAACAATTATTCTAAAAAATCATATTTAAGATGGTTTTAATTAATTAAATTCATAAATAAATGTGCACTAAACTTGTTTTGAAAACATTCTGGTTTTAAGATAAATATATGGTGTTTCAGTGAACTTGTTTGGTAAAATAATAGCAAAAATAAGTTGACTATTATTGATGTTCATATGTGTATGAGAGTCAAGGGCAAACGAAGTTTGTGACGGAATCTTGACCATAGATGAAAGCAAAGGCCACAAATTTGAGCATCAAATGCTTCTTTCTCCTCACTTTTCACTTTGTTGTGTTTCCGAGCATCTGAAATTTTCTTTTTATTCTTGCTTCTTGTCTCTTTGGGCATCGTGATTTTATTTTACTTTATAATGTTCAGTGCATGACCCTGTTTTGGTATTTGCCACTTAGCTTTGACTTGCTTCCTCTCCATTAATCAATAATTAATTCATTGCAAAATAAACCAGCGGATCATCTTGTTAAACAAATTCTAAGTTCCAAATTCCAAATCCCAATCTCTTTATCTTCGAACCTTATACCTTTCTATGCAGTAACCTGTTGGATTCTGTTCATCAATCACTGGGAAATTGTGGGTTAGGAACAGCTTTATATTTGTGCTTTAGGCCCGAATTATATGCTAGGATTTTATAAAAGAAATAAATTGATCCGTAGAAATTGTAGTTAACCATGTAAGACATTTTTTTTAATTAAAATTATTGGAAGTCTCACATCTATTAGGAATAAAGTTAATTTATAATATATAAATGGATGCAAATCTCACAAGTCAGTTTTGTGAGGTTGAGTTAGGATTAAAATTCACTTTTTAACATTGTATCAAAATCATGACTAAAACATATGTTAGTAAAATTTGTATTTTGTTGGGTCTATTGTTTCACCCCCCATCCGTTTGTGAGATAGAATTAGATTTTTAAAAAGTTCACTTTTTAACATGATATCAGGGTCATAATTAGAGTCTATTCCCATTGAGCCGCTGTCAAACCACTCATTAATATCCAATCTTATGCT
>Ga0214543_1007468_pt1 | contig 18727 bp, 7 predicted proteins | sample CNSS2metaG_FD_160094 | JGI IMG/M metagenome (GOLD analysis project Ga0214543, IMG submission 160094) | Root nodule microbial communities from cowpea collected in UCLA plant growth center, Los Angeles, California, USA - CNSS2 | ecosystem: Host-associated > Plants > Roots > Nodule | place: USA...
ACGTTTTGGGGGTGCAGGATGTTGGTGACGCAGTAAATGAAATTTACTGCGTCGTAACCACTTTCACCCACTCTCTCAGCCGGTTGTAAATAAGGGTATTAGAGTAATTTTTGGGGGTACTGAAGAAATAACCAACGCTCTTCCATAATGAACTATAATAAATAAAGAAATTTTAATAAGTAAATAACCAACACACAAAATCAAATTATGAAACGGAATAGCTATTCCGTTTCACATCTTTAACACACGGATTATGTAATCCGTTTAGAAAAACAAAATTTTGGTTTCTATTTCATGTTCAAGTGTTTGGACTTCAAGTGTTTATGTGTTGGACAAAACATCCATACAAATAAGGAGCAGAAATTTCAACAAATAAGTTATTCAATTGTGATACATATGCAATGGTACGAAAATCATAATTTATACGAAACGGAACACAGAATCTGTTTCATACAGTATGAAACGGATTCTGTATTCCGTTTCATAATTTTTTTATGAAACGGAATACAGAATCCGTTTCATACTGTATGAAACAGATTCTGTGTTCCGTTTCGCATGCATTTTGATTTTTTTATTTAAACGTATTTCGTTTTGTCAAAGTTGTCTCCGTTTCATAAAATATTTTCTTATATACGTTTCAGATAAAAGCAAACAGAAGAAAAAGTTTAAGCTGGGGCTAACCTGGATGGAAACTAGCACGAGAAAGATAACAGAGTTACAACAACCTTCCTTCAAACAACGAAATAACCTTCCATCACAATATGAACAGCGGAAAGTAAAGACACTGAGAGAATAAACAACATTCTTTAAAAATAATAAATGCAAGTGATACAAACCGGAAGAGGGACCACAGCAGAGAGAGAATGAACGAACAGAGAGATTGAACGAATGAAGGAAACAGCAGAGAGAATGAACGAATGAAGGACAGACGAATGAAGGACAGAGAAATTAAAACTCTGAGCCATCACGAACCACTGAGAGAGCAAAAATTTAAATGGAAGTGAACACGGGATGGAGAAGAAACGAAACGGATTTGAAGAAGTCACGTTTTGGGGGTGCAGGATGTTGGTGACGCAGTAAATGAAATTTACTGCGTCGTAACCACTTTCACCCACTCTCTCAGCCGGTTGTAAATAAGGGTATTAGAGTAATTTTTGGGGGTACTGAAGAATCGTTGGAGGTACAGGGAGAAGGCCTCAAATATTTTAGTAACACTAAAATATTTATAAAATTATTTTTATGATATCGAGTTCACTATGTAAAAATGGTTATCATCTCCTTTCTTTATCTTTGTACAACTCTTATCTTCTCATACTCGATCAGAATATGTTTGATGTGTATTCTCTACCAAAATGAAGTCGAGGTTGTCTCGAGTTAGACAAAATCCAATGAATATAATAAATGCAATATTAATGACAAAATACTAATTACCTCTAAAATAATGTTTTTTTTATATTAAATATCATATTTATTGAATCTTACCTGATTTTAGAGATAGGCAAATATATCTGTCCCCGTGGGTATTGTCCGAACCCATCTCCGTTTTGATGGGAAATTTTCGCATTGATTGGGTATGAGTATGGGTATGGGGAATCCCCGACTTGTTCAATTGAGTATGAGGATGGTTATGGGTATGTATATATCCCCGCCATAATACCCGTCCCCGTCATATCTCCGTCAGTATTTAAATTAATTAAGTAACCCTATATATATATATATATATATATATATATATTTGTTTATTTATTTTTCAATTTTTTATTTCTTCTAATTATTTGGTTTGTCATGAAACTCATTCGCATCTCCAATATATTTTTCATCTTTTTATTTATTGTATATTTTCCTTTCACATGAGTATGTTTAATACTCTCAATTTAAGTGTTTAATAGCATAAACCTTTCATTTACTAGGTAATATAAAAAAAATTCTTTACTTATTTTTATTAATTTTTGTTTCATTTGAAAAACTCTTTTGTTTCGCTAAAACAATTATTTTTCAACCATTGAGTATATATATTGATATTTGAAAAGTGTTATTAAATGTCTAAGGTATTTTTCATCTTATTATACCCTTAATTATACATTATTTTTCCTTTGTGTGATTTCTTTCAATAGTTTCTCAAATTGTTTCTAAGACATACATTTGTTAATTTTTTAATATTTTTATTTGTTGTTTATTTTCATCATGTAGAATACTATTTCAGTATATTTTATCTAATTATTTTTTATTTTCTAACTCATTATATCAATCATACTGTAATTTTTCACTATAATTGTATAAATAACTTTTATTTACTACAATACCAAAATTCAATGTAATTGCCATGAATATTTTTTTATCACCATCCAACATATATTGGAGTTCAAAAGATACAATAATCATGTTAAATTTGTTTTATTATGTTTATTATTTATTATTTGTGTCATTTTGATTAAGTGATGTATTATCATTTTTATTAGTGTATAAAAAAAGAGATTCATTAGAATTTAAAAAATTGAAGTAAACAAACATTTAAAATATATTTTAATTTTAATATTTATTTTCCTTTAATTTTTTTTAAAATTTTATCAACTAGGTTTCATTGATGTTTGCAGTTTGGAAATTTAATAAATGTTTTAGTTCTCCTGAATTTCTATTTGGTATTCCAATTTAAAATGGAAACAATTATAATTTATTTCAAAGTATTTGATATCGAAGGAACAACCATCCTCTTTATATTGAATATTTGATAATATTATGTTTCCTTTACCGTAATTTTTTATTATTTTATAAAAATTAATTAAAATTTATATTGAAGTAGTAAGGAAACGAGTATAAGTATAGATACGAGATTATACCCGTTACCCAGTGGGGATGGGGATTAAATAAAACTTTGATACCCGTTGGGTTTGGGTATGAAGATGGGGATGAATTTTTTTATGGGGATGGGTATGGGATAGTGAAACCTGTCCCCGTCCTGCCCCGTTGCCATCCCTACCTGATTTGATTTGACATGTAAAAGTAATTATCAGAATTAATTTGTCTAATGATGCTAACATGATTTTGACTGTAACTAGGTCGATATAGTGTTGATTGTAACGAAGTTGACTTTATGTCGTCCATTGTTAGAGGTGATACATCAATATGATTAAAAATATATACAAATTATCAAAATGATTTCTGAACATTTAGTCGATATGGTCTTAGATACCATTGCATAGTTATGTTCTAATTACGTAAAAGACGAAATGATATCGGATGTACATAATACATTTTTTATTTAATTATTTGTTTATAAAATATTGTTTAAAGTTATTTAATAATATTTAACATTATTTAGCACCGGAACAAACTACTTAAGATCACTTGTATAAGCACCAAGATTGCAATATGATTTTAAAAAATATATTTTAAATAAGAAAAATTAATGGGTAAATGTTTAAAATATTTGTAAAATTTATATTTTTTTTACCGAAATAATTGAGTTAAACACTAATTTTTAGCAACTATAATATCGAAGTGATTTTTTTTATATAAAGTGTTTAAATTAAAACCCCAAAAAACGAATATAAACAACTCATTCAAGTAATATAATTTTAGATGCTTTAGGTTACTACACTTCGTTTTCATATAATAATTGATCTGTTTTAATGTTTTTTCGCATACAAAAAAATTCTCTATAAGTTTAAACTATTTTATGCACAAACAGAAAATATCGTGTAAGAAAGTTTATATAAGTTACCTCGACAAATAAAAAAAAAAAACTTTGAAACATCAACTATAAAACTATTAAATTAGGATTGAAAACATATATTTGAAAAAGCTTAAAGAAAAAAAAATGAACTCATAAAACTATAAATAAAGTTCACGAAATAAAACTATTTTATATAAGTTTGTAATGATAATTAAAAAGTGTTTATGTTACTTCCTAATGTATTTCCTTTATCTTTTTTCGTAAAAGTCACACACTTAAGCTCAAGGGGTGAATTGTATTATAATTTTAGCAAATTTAATAAATGTTGGTCTTTCATGTAAAGGCACTATAATTATTATTTCTTAAATATGTGACAATGTTAGTTTATCTCTTAAAACTGGAAGAAAATAGATAATGTAATATAAACATTTTTAGCAAGAGTTTATTAATAGTGTAAAATTTAGATAATGTAGACAAAATTTCATGGTTCATGCACATATAATTTACATAGGACTTCCTCAAATAAAAAATATATACTTTTAGTACATATGTAAATCGTATTTAAAGTCTATAAATTAAAATTAAAAAATTACTTTATTCTTAGGTTTATTCAATTATACAATTTTAAAATATAAAAAATGATTTATATATTTAACCTGTAAAATATTTAATTATGTTTGGTGGTGATATCATACAACTTGAAACTCAAACATAGATATAAAAAATATGATTTAATGTGAACTATTTGTAAATACTCTCATATGATCAATTCGTATAAGATTGCAATTAGTGAAAAAAATAAAATAGATTCTGACTCATGTTGTCACCATTATGTTATGATTAGGTTTTGGTAGAAAATAATTATTAGGTGATTATGTTGCACATAATTAATATGACAGACAAATAGTTAAGTCATGTTCTATTGATGTAAAATAAAGATGATAATTTGAGTTACTAAGATTAACTTTAAAAATTAACAAAAATATTTAAAAGTTTAGTAAAATGGATTAAACAACGATGATACTGTTGTAGTTAAATTAATGTTTTCAAACTGAATTTATAAAAAAGTCAAATATAGTCAAGTGACAATTTTTTTATACAATAATTTTAAAAAATAATAGCTATGTGTAAAATTAATTATAAATTTCAAATATCATGTATGAATAATAATTTAGTTGCAACGAGGATAAAAAAGGTTAAAGGTAAAATCTTTTAAAATGCTTGGTTTATACCAAATTTTAATTACAGATTAAAAATTTGAACTTAATTTAAATTCAGTCACATTACAACTTTTTTTTTACTGATATTTCATGAAATTGTTTCATATTATATTATTATACCAATGACTTTAAAATATTTACATCTCGGAAATAATTTTAGTTTATTAACTAATCATATACAACTAATTCCTTGATAATCATCTCATAAAACATTTATGCTATGAAAATTTTGAACATAGTACCACCCACTCAAATTATTTTTGTAAAATAAAAAAGTTGATTTAAGGTGATCGATGTTCATGGTTTAACGATGATAATTTATGTAATAATGTTAAATTGATTTTTTGTCACTAATAATTTTAAATTTACTTTTGACGGTGTTATGCTAATAAGTTAGATATTTTAAACCGAATAACATAAATACATTGTGTAGTGTAATCCCTCATAATAGCCGATTAGCGTTCAAAGAAGTTTATAGCGTCGATCAATGCCAAATTACGTACTCTAGCCATATGGTTGGTTGTTTAGCGATCTAATAATTGAGGTTTAAAGTTGTGACTAATTGATGTGACAATTTCTCCGGAGTGATGATAAGAGTTCAACAACCAAGTGGTCGCAGGCCGCGAGAACCAACTGGACCGAGTGAGCTTATGCCACATTTGCTTTGCAACAACTAACTGAGAATCACATTGAGACTCTTCTTAGATGCTTGCAAGCGCGACTGCACACTGGCAACACCAACCATGACTTGCCATTCTCATCTGGCTGTTAGGCACAAAGTCGCGACCAATCAAGTTGTATACGTACATCACGTCAGTCGGACGGTCGCAAGAGAAGAATTAAGCATATGTAGTTAAGGTAAAACATGTAAGTAATCAAGTTTAAAAAGTAATTGGGTCTCTCAACGAAACCTTAATTTCATGCCATATAAAAAATTATAAATAGGACTCGAGGTAAGTTGATAAGAATTTTACTTCATATTTATTACAATATTAATTGCTAAATTCAACATACTCAACCTGACTTAAGCATACAAGCCTAGTTGACAAGTATCCGATCCTCTGATCAACCGGACGAGAAAAGGAAACAAAGAACGAGCAATGACAAAGAAAAAAAAAAAGGAAAACAAACCTATTCAAATAGACGCCTAACCTCTCTACTCAAAACACAATGAATTTTTTATTCAAAGTTAGTAACTATTTTAAGTGAAAAAAGATTCAATCATACAAATTTATTTGGATAATAAGATAATATTTCAACTATAAAATATAATAACTAACATTCAAATATAATTATAAAATATTAAATATCTCGTGTACAACAATTGGTTCCAAGATTTAGGCCAAACGATGTGGGACTGTACTGGATATGCATACGCTGTATTAGTATTAATAATATTAAACTCGTTAGCAAATAATGTTAAATTTAATATTAGTCTTAACATCTAAATACATAATTACCATTTTTAATTAATTAGTATATGTTAGTCAAATAACATTAACAATTATAAAATAATTAGATTTGTTAGAAGGTCTTATAAAAAAAGGAAGAAAGAAACACTATTCTATCTAAAGAGTTTGGTAGTGTTTTATGAAAAGGAGAAGAAGCTAAATTATTAATTAAAATTAAAATACGGAAATTTTTTACAAGTTCAGTTTTTTTTTTTTTTTTTTTTTTTTTTTTTTTTTGTGATAAGGTGATTTTGGTAAATATGAAATCTGTGTTGTGTTGAATTTTCATTTCTGTTTTATAGGAATTGACTTGAATTGAGCAATGGGAGAATTGAAGTCTCTGCTTCGTCTTCATCTGCTCTGCAATTTTGCAGACTGAATTGAAGAAAAGAAGGGAACACAAATCTTCTTATAAACCCTCAAAACTCAGTGTTCAGATTCCGACAAACAGATACGTATATTTGAAGAAACAAACGACCGGCCGTTTTGTTCCTTAAAAAATTGTGGGTCTGCAACAAAAACAGGGACGAGGTTGGTGTGAACCTTAGATCTTGGTTTGGGAATGGCGAGGGGTAGTAGATCAGTGACGAGCAGCAGCTGGAGGTACTGCCACCCTTCCTATTACCTGAAGCGCCCGAAGCGTCTAGCTTTGCTCTTCATCGGTTTCGTTTGCGTCTCTTTTGTGGTGTGGGACCGTCAAACGCTGGTCAGAGAGCACCAGGTACGTGCTTTCAGATTTCGATCTTGTTATTTTTCCATGATCTTTGCCAATACCTGTGTGCATATTCTGTTTGTGTTGTTGATTTTTCGTGATCGCCGTCTTGTATACAGCAAAGAAATCGATGTGGGACAGTACCGTTGGATGGATTGTTTTATGGGGGAGGGAAGTTCATATTTGTAGAATTGAATGGTTGGGGTGGGTGTGTGGCGAAAATTAGATTCCTTTTTAATATCATTTCTGCAATATAATATGGGTATGTTTGGAGAGCATTGGACGTGTTTATGAGAGATTCTCTTGTGGAAATATTGAACTTTTTTTTGTAGCAGAGAAACTCCTAAAAACTCTCAAACGCACTTCTGTTGTATCGAAACAGACTCTAAGTAGATGTGATGTGAGATTTCATATTTAATTCCTGCGAACTACCAGAATTAGAAGTACTGTTAGTTAGACAGAATACTGTAATAACAGACGGTGATTATCTGGTTTAACTAGGACGTGCTATTTTTTACTTGATTTACAACTTTGTTTTCAGTGTATCTTTGTGAAGGGAGGATGATTTTTTTTTTTTTTTTTTTTTTAAACTTCGGTGTATAACGCATCTGCTAAATACAGGTTGAAGTTTCTGAGCTGCGGAAAGAAGTGACTGATTTGCAACATTTGGTAAGAGACTATCAGATTTTGGGTGTGTTGACTCTTCTGCTACATTTAGCCCTGTCTGTTGTTACCAAGAAGCATTTCACTTTTGTTTTGGAAAGAATAAACACAAGCGATGAGATAGGATTTACATATACTGCATTTCCTACATGAATACTGGTTTAATCTGATTGAAATCTGATAGAGCCTTAGGAAAACCTCACTGCAAAAGCTAGCTGCTTGTAGTTGGAGAGCCCAAGGCCTTGTAAACCTCACACTAGAAACCCATACTTCTTAATAAAATCCTCCTGTGTGAACTCTCATTTTGCATTCAATCTTGCATAAAGCTATTATTAGCTAGTATAATACTTTTGTTGTAGTTCTTTCTACGGCCAAGGATTCTTATTTGATGAATGTAATATTGTGTTACGAAACTTTTTTTCTTTTAATCTTCTTGGGAGCTAAGTAATTACACTTATTGCAGCTGGGTGAGTTAAATAACAAACAAGATACTTCTGGGAAGATTGACCTGAGTACTAAAGTTACCAAGTCCATTAAAGAGGTGCTAGATGACCCCATTGATATCCAGAGGAGGGAAAAAGTAAAAGAAGCAATGCTTCATGCTTGGGGATCTTATGAAAAGTATGCATGGGGCCAGGATGAACTTCAGGTATGTGATTCTCTATTATGAACTCATCAACCTTTCACTCTTTATTTAATGATAGTTTTTATAAGTATTTTCCATTTTGTGTTCTTTCAATATGCCTAAAGTATCTGTTGCAAGGCTTCAAGTTCAGTTTCTTTCCATAGATGTAAATATCATGGAGGTCTTGCCATATGAGGCTTTAGTTCTCTTGTATTTTTTTCTTCCGTTCTAAAACATGTAACAACAGTTTATGATCGATGTGACAAAAAAATAAGGATTATGCATTTATGCCTCAAAGCCATTAGTAGGCTAATAGATGGCCCACTTTTTCTTTCATTGCATAATCATCTAAAATATAATTATTTTATCCATTCTCTAAATTAATATTTTTTGAAATTAACTTTTTTTGTGCCACTAGCCTCAATCAAAGAGTGGTGTCAATAGCTTTGGAGGTCTTGGAGCAACATTAGTAGATTCTCTTGATACGCTATATATTATGGGTCTCAATGAGCAGTTTCAGAAGGCACGAGAGTGAGTGCACCTTGTGACTCTAATAATATGAACTTATAATCTTGTCATTTTTACTTCACTCATATCTCTCACCCTATGTTTGGAATCAATAGTAGGGAGGTTTCTAAAGTTATATTTGGCGAGGATACTTGCATGCTGAGTAGAAAATTCAGTTTATTTGTTTTCTGTTTTTCTCTTTCAATTTTTAATGCTCTGCCCAGGGCAACTACATGCCATATAGTTCAACTCCTAAGATTTCTGATATGTATTTATTTGCCCTACACTCACTCTTCATTGCTGAATTTTCTTTTTCTGAATGGACACATAGTAGTTATCTGTATTTATTTTAGTTTCTTGCTATATTCATCTGTTTAATGTTTTAGTGAAATACTCTTGGTTGTATTTTGTTGCATTCCTTGTCATAATGAGAAATTGCTCTGACAGATGGGTTGCGAACTCTTTGGATTTTAACAAGGACTATGAAGCAAGTGTTTTTGAGACAACCATAAGGTTACTTTATAAGGTTTACTTTGCAGTTGAAGTCCCTTCCCCATTGACCAAATTATATTTTTTAACCAGTGTTAGACAACTAATAATATTTTATTACTTTTCTTCATTGGTCTATTTCCACCACAATCCAGAGTAGTAGGTGGTCTTCTTAGTGCATATGATCTTTCAGGCGACAAAGTTTTCCTTGACAAAGCTAGAGAAATTGCAGACAGATTACTGCCTGCATGGAATACGCCTACTGGAATTCCTTACAACATCATTAACTTGTCACATGGACGAGCACACAACCCTAGTTGGACTGGGGTAAATTTTAGAATTTTGTTTATGCATTTCAGTCTTACTGAATACCAGGGGATTTGGAATATTACTTCAATGGAATGTAGTCCTTGATTTTAACTACTTGGAATTGTTTACATTTTTATTATCCTTAGGGTTGTTAGCTAGGAGGAATTTTTTGTCATCCCCAGGAATTCCTGGGGATAATTAATTGGAAATTATGATATACCTAGGAATGATTAAATTTTATTTGGTTGGTGAAAAATGTGCTGGAAATGTTTATACAATTTTTTTTTTTAAATTAGGAGGTGATGTGTTATTTTTATCACAATCTGACTTGTTATTACATTAAATGATTTAATAAAAGTAACATGATATTTTTTTTAGTAAATTTTTGTTTTTAATTGTGAATGTTAATTTCCGACCTTCTCCCATGGGCATGCTTTTTGTGAGAAACTTCGCTAAAGCCCTTTCTCGAAAAACTGTCTCATGGGAATGTTATTTTATGAAAAAGCAAACCAAATAAGGGTAACATACTTTCCTAACTTCATACACCCAGGAAACTAAAAATTTTCGTTTTACCAAACACCCCCTTAGAGCCAAGAGATGTGACTTTGATGGCTTATACAATCTCTGGTCTTATTTTTTAAGCTTTGATATTATAGTTACAAGTTATTTTTTATGTTCATGCTTCAGACCGGTTTTCAAGCAATTGATGAAAATACATCTGTTATTCAAGGCAGTTTTGGATGAGTATTTAATGGAAAACAAAATTTATTTTGGGTGCACGTTTTTTTTTTTTGCTTTAACACGGTTCTCAAGAAGTTCCCTTTTTGCTTTTGAGCAGTCTATCCTTTCAAAATTAGCTTTAGCTTGGTCTTTTATCTAAGAATCATAAAGTGGTATATTTACAGTCTTCTAATTTGCGATCATGTCTAACTCAACCATACAAAACCTACTTCTAAAGTGAAGGTTGTCCCAATTTATACATTATATTTTGGTCATATTTTAGATAATGTGTGATCTTCAACACACTCATCTTATGCCCGTAACTGGACTCAAGTGTGAAGTTTATATGACTTGACATCTGCTAGTGGTCCAATGATGAAAAGTCAATTATGAGAGGGTCCATAGGTCCAACAACAAACATTAGTGTCGATTCTAATACTATTTTTAGAATTTGAGTTTTGGTCTACCTTTATTAAAAAAAATCTAGTTTCTAACACGGTCATCTCCCACTTACATATTTTGCCAAATTTCTAGATGATGTGAGATGTCCAACTAATAGAATTTTATGTGCATAGCAAAGGAACACCTATGGGATATTTTTGGCTGAGTATTGGTGATGAAATTACTATTTTATTCCATTGTAGAAAAGCAGTATTTCATCCCACTTGTATTTAAAGGCATGGATTTTTGTTACTTGATACTGCAAGTATCATTGACACCCTCATCACAGTCTCTAATTCCTTTTTGTTTGTATTTTGTTAAGGGTGAGAGTATCTTGGCAGATTCTGGTACTGAACAACTTGAATTCATTGCTCTATCTCAAAGGACTGGAGACCCAAAGTATCAGCAGAAGGTTTTTAACTTTCATTCTATATGTTCTATTTTTTCAAAGGACTAGATTGGAGTGATGATTTACATTTATGTTGGTTGAAAAGAGATGTAGTTACAGGCAGACATTGCAGTGGTGGAAAACTTTAGTGTTAAAATATGCTAAATTGATGCCACACTGTTTGTAGCACTGCTACTAGAATTATTTGGAGCTATTTTAGCTAAAGGAAGTTACTTGTTTATGCCAGTATGCCTTTCATTTGTATATTGCATGTGCAAGCCATTTTTCTAGCAGTGCACTGATTGGTTGCACCATGCTTTTTCAGGTGGAAAACGTAATTACCCGGCTAAATAAAACATTTCCTGATGATGGATTACTTCCCATCTACATTAATCCTCATAGTGGGGCAGCAGGCTACTCTCCTGTCACATTTGGTGCCATGGGTGATAGGTATTAATACAATTTTTAGCAACGGTATTTTGTGTGATATGATCATAGCAAACTTCTGAATTTATTCATATGATCTTGATTTTGTTGAATTCTAATAATTTTATCTGTATTTTTTAATTTGGGCTATTGGTGATTGACACAATCTTGTTGCAGTTTTTATGAATACTTGCTCAAAGTTTGGATACAAGGGAATAAAACATCGGTCGTAAAACATTATAGGTGAGAATAATGCATGAAGATTATCACGTCTTCTGCCCTTTGGGTTGATATGTTAATTGATGAATTCATAATTGAATCCATGTCATTTTAATAGACAGTATTAGGTAAAATCTAATTTTATTTCCTTGGATTGGTGAGAGAATTTCTATGTTAGTCTTTAGAATTTTAATGGCCAAATCATTTCAATTTTTCTTTCACATAAATATTGAGTAAGTGCAAGTATTCTTTAACTCATATTTTCGTCCATTTCTTTTGGGAATTGTGAAAGCAGAGATATGTGGGAGAAATCAATGAAAGGTCTGTTAAGTTTGATTCGGAGATCAACACCGTCTTCTTTTGCTTATATATGTGAGAAGAATGGAGGATCTCTCACCGACAAAGTATGATAATATCACTCTTACAGTACTTTTATTGTCATGTTTAGTGTTTACCATATGAGGTGCTGCTTTTGGCATAAATTTTCATTCAATTGTGTACCTGCAGATGGATGAATTAGCATGCTTTGCTCCGGGAATGATTGCGTTGGGATCATTTGGTTACAGTGCTGCTGAGGATTCACAGAAGTTTCTGTCACTTGCAGAAGAGGTATATTTTGATAGCCTATTTAATTTAATAAACCCTTATGTACTTGTTCTGTTGATTGACTGAGTTTTGGTCTTGATCTGTCAATTTACATATGCTCTTCACACCTATACAAGCTTTGTAATTTTTTTCTGCTTAGGATTTGCTATGCTGATATGAAAACAGCTGCTTGGAATCAAATCATGATGTTATCATTTTCATTTATATGTTATTATGTATGATCTCGGGCAAATTAGCATGCATTTTCAAAGCCTATTTTAAAGTGTTGAGAGGGATGGATGTCTCTGTCTTTGTTTACTCTTAGGCAATCTGTTTTGCCTTTCTTCACGCAAGGAGTTTATCATTGGTTTAAAACAGAAAATTTGTTGTTAAGAATTGGCCTTTAAGCCTAACTCAACCGGCTTGTAAAGTGAGGTTTGCATCCATTTATATATTGTAAATTGGTCTTATTTCTGGTCAATGTCTTACTTCCAACACACCTTCCTCACACCGTATATATACATCTCGAGCATGGACTAAACATTAATAGGTGGTTCGATGGCGGGTGGAACAATAGATCCAACAAATAACAAATTTTGCTAGGATAGGCTCTAACATCATGTTTAAGAAGTGAACTTTATGCCTAAGTTAATCCCATGAAATGGGTTTGTAAGGTGAGATTTGCACCCACATATATGCTCTAAGTAGTCAATTTAGAACTTACAACCCCTCTCATGCCGAGGTATATACATCTTGAACATGAGACTGAGGATTAATGGGTAGTCCGATAGTGGGTGATACGGTAGGCCTAACAAACAACAAATCTTGCCAGGATAGGTTCAAACTCATGGCTTTGATGCCATGTTAAGAAGTGGACTTTAAGTCTAACTGAATCCTATAAAACTGGCTTGTAAAAGGAGGTTTGCATCCACTTATATATATTGTAAATTGACTTTATCTTTAGTTGATGTGGGACTTTCAACATTTGTTGAGCTATAACTAAGAATTTTGTTGTCATTCTTATAATTATGAAATGTGAGTGGAAGTAGTGGCAGTGTGTGATGCTTTTATATGAGACGACCTGTATGGAATCACACTATGCATTACTTCTTCGGTGCATGTGGATATTTTATCGTGCAATGGTATCAATATGAGGTAATCACTGATGATATGTACCTTTCTTTGCAGCTTGCTTGGACATGTTATAACTTCTACCAATCAACTCCAACAAAATTGGCTGGAGAGAACTATTTCTTTCATTCTGGGCAGGTTAGTTATTAGTTTATTTGTGCCATGAAGTTTGAAATGTGTGTCATCTGAAATTTATTTTTGAATTTGAAGGACATGAGTGTGGGCACGTCATGGAACATACTGAGGCCTGAGACAGTTGAGTCCCTCTTTTACCTTTGGCGTCTAACTGGCAACAAAACATACCAAGAATGGGGTTGGAATATATTTCAAGCTTTTGAGAAGAACTCCCGCATAGAGTCAGGCTATGTTGGACTGAAGGATGTAAGCGCACTTCTATTGGACACCTAATAATGCGTTTTTTGTATTCAGTACTTCCTATAAAAAGTTTGAATTCTCCGGTCTGGTTCATCAGTGAAAGCATTTATTGAACTAGGCACTTTGATAGATGAGATAGAGACATTCTACGTGTTTTTCTCAATTAAATGCTTAACTTATTTTCATAGGCCATAGGTGTTGAAAATTATGTTGTTTTTAGGTTTTGGACAAATCTTTCCATAAACACTTCAAATAGAGAAAATTGGGAAGGAAAAGAAATGAAAAGATTTTCTTTATAAACTAAAATTAACTGATACACAAGTTAAAAAACAGGAATTTAGAAAATTTTCATGACAACTTATACAAATTATGCATAAACTAAAAAAAAAGAAACTTAGCTTATGAACAAACTCATTTAATTTTTTCTTCCTAAGGCTTGTTTAGATAGACTTCTAAGACAGAAAAATAAGTAGAAGAAATGAAATGACTGTCCAGATGTTAAAATTAGTTTATGCATAAGCTAATTTGTAGAAGTTTTCTCCTTTTGACTTCCCTAAATTTTTAATTTTTAACTTGTACATAAAGTCAATTTTAACTTAAAGAATTTTATTTATTTATTTATTCTTCTTCTTTTTCTGTCCTAGTAAAATTCTTGGCATTGTTGACATGAGTCATTGCTTCTTACTCCAATGATTTCTGCCAATTTTCTTTCTTGCTTCCTTTGATGTTTGTCTAATGCTTGACCCATTTAACATTCCTGGCAACTATTTTGCTTACTCATTTAGCATCACTTGTTCAAATTTCTCAGGTTAATAGTGGAGTCAAAGACAACATGATGCAAAGCTTCTTTCTTGCAGAGACCCTGAAGTATTTTTATCTTCTCTTCTCGCCTTCTTCAGTCATCCCATTAGATGAATGGGTATTCAACACAGAAGCCCATCCTCTGAGGATTGTGACCAGAAATGAAGGGGGATTTGATAAGAACTTAAATGAGAAGCAAAAACCTTTTTCTAGAATAGGTGGCAGAAAAGAAGGTCGATCAGGTTAGATATCCATTCTTCTCTAATCATTGCTGATTGAACCCCTTTTACCAAATCTGTAGAACAGCAGATTGTTCTATTATGGTGGCTTGTAAGATGTCAGAATTTTCTCATTGGGAGGGGTAATTAGGGTTCATTCAGCCACAAAACACCATCTAATATAGGAAATAGTTCTTCATTGATGTTCTTAAAATGGGTTTATTGAAGGTGGAACTGAACTTTGATTGATGAATGACCCTTTTGAAATTCACCGTAGGAGCTTGTTGCCCTTTATTTTTTATTATATTTTTCTGGAACCAAATTTTCAGGGTTCTATTGAGGCAATATATCCACGAAATACAAGATAATCCTTGCATGTTTACCTTTTTTTTCTTTATATTGCATTACTTTTTTTCTTTATATTGCATTACTTGTTACTGAATTTTGAGAGAAAAGCAAGATAGTTATGGTATTATAAGTGGTTCTGTCTTCAACCATTTTCTAGGGTTTTTTTTTACAAGAAAGAAAGCCTTCACTGTTTGTTGTATGTGAACATGGTTAATATCATTTTGATGTCTGTTCACTAATATTAATATTTGGAAGAATTAACCATACAGTTACCTCTTGGAAATCACTTTTTCTAAGAAAATTAAATGTAGGAACAAAATCTACTACAAGAGTCGAGAATTTGCATTTATCTGTATAAAAAGAAAAGTAAATTACACTTTTGAATGGCTTGAATCTACTTTACTTTCATAATTATATTCCATTCCCTCCACAAAGTAATTCTCAGTTCCCTTTAATCTGTCCCCGAAGATTTCTTGGTGAAGTTTATAAAATTTAATGTGTTTATTACGATAAAATAGTTGTGGACTTTATTTTACTCCTACTCCATAGTAAATGCATAATATAATTAAGGATTAAATATGTTTTTTGTGTGAATTTTGGAATTAGTCCATTTCAAAACTTTAAACTAATTTAGTTCTTCATCTTTCGAAATACGTGAATTTAGTCTTTTTAATCAAATTTTGTTAAGTTTATTTGACATTTCAAGCACGTTTCATAAGAGTATTTGACTTAACATTAAAGTAAAAATGTGTCAAACAGTATAAATAACATAAATACAATCTTAAAATACGTACGAAATATCAAATCAATTTAACAAAATTTGATTAAATTCATGTATTTTGAAAGATGAAAAATTAAATTGGTTTAAAATTTTGAAATTGATTAATTCTAAAATTCAATGAAAATTAAAGAATCAAAATCATATTTAACCCTATTCGAAAACAACTGATAATTCAAAGTGAGAAGTACCATAATTTTAAATGTTTCAATACATACATAATGTTTCAATACCATAACTTTGTCAAATGTTAGTTTTAAGTTTATAATATAGATTTTGGAATATTACAAAATGAAATTATTTTGAGATTTATTTTTCTGAAGTGTAGAAAATGGAAATGCAAGGACATTTATAGCCTTGATTTGAAAACGAGTTTAGTTTATGAGGCGTTTTAATTTAAGCATCCTGATATTTTGACATTATATCTTTTTTACTACTATTGGATACTATTTTTTATTACTATTCATTCTTTTTTTTTTTAATATAAAAATTAATTTTTATTTTATAAAAGTTGTTAAATGGTGTCCAATAACTTTTTTCATAATTTAAATATAAGTTGAGCGTATTTGGTTACTTCAAGAAGAATAATATAAGATTTTGAACGAAGTTTTTAAGTGAATGGGAAAAATGTTTAAAAATTGAGCTTAACCAAAGCGTGAAAACTTATAAAGAAATTACTAGTGTATTTTGTACGTGACGGTAGATAGGGATATCAATGGGGTTGGGTTCTAAAAAAGTATTTTTTACATGCTATCTTACCTGACTTACAAAAAAAATTCATCTGTTATTCACCTGTTTATTCGTTAGAAATTTGTTTGAAACTTGATGTCCGTGAAGAAAAAAAAAATTCATCTACTACCCATTCATTTATTGGTTAAATATCTGTTTGAAAAATATTAATGAACTTTTTTAAAATTTGCAGATACACGTAAATGCATGCATACATATAAATATTTAAAAAAATATAAATTTTTTAAATAAAATTATAAAACATAAAAAATATAATATAAATTTAATTTAATTTAATTTAATAAAATATAAATTATATTTTTAATTTTAATTAAATTTAATTTAATAAAAAATATATATTTTTTATTTTTTTACAATAACAATAATGATACTCACAACTGTTCTGTTTATAAATAGATATTAAAATAAATATCTAAAAGTAATAACTATTTTGCAATAGATACAATATTTTTGACATCTCAAAATTGTAATTTGTAACGCCCCATTTAATTTAAAGCGCAAAATTAAAGGAAACGTCACACAGAGATAACAATGTAGCGTAGTCTTGGGGTCCTTAACACAATCCCTACAAACCGGGCGCACCACGATGCCAAGGGAACACCAAATAAAGTCTAACAAAAGAGAAATGGGTAGCAAGGCGTAAACAATACATGGGCCATAGCCCTAACGAAAATCATGAAGGAAAGAAATATAAAATCCAGCCCCGATGGCTAAGTAGCGAAATCGCCATTTCCTTGTTGACCGCGGGAATCTCACCCATCTGCTCCCATCAATTAGATTGATGATCATCGTAAGAAAGAACAGCCACATACAATACAACCATACAACAAAACGGGTAAGTTAGAGCCAATAACATATGCATCATACAGTCAATTATATTTTCTTCATCCCATACCCACACAACAACCAAGAATGTCATGACTCTTCATTCAATACACTACGACTCGACTTGACTCATCCGGATACGTATAACCTGGTCGGATTCAGCGGATGCCCGCACTTGTGGTGGATACCTCTGCTCACCCCCGAGCTGCTCACCCCCGAGCAAAGTGTTACAAGTGTTACGATGGATCAATTTTCCATCACCACAAGGTTAGCCCTTAATGAATTTCAGGCCTCCTGCTACTCTCACCACAAGAGTCAGTCCGCTCTAAGTGAGACTAACTGGCTCCTTAGAGTGTCGGGATGCAACCTTAACTTGAATCCTTACCTAGTTATACAATGGGGCACCACCATGGGCACCCACTAACAGGGGCCATGGAATTACGTCCCGACCACTAAAGCGCGACCCTGAAAGTCTCACCTAGAGACTCCAAGGAATTATGCACTGACACTTACCAACCACATTCACACAACCAAAGAATATTCACCATGCATAAGCATACATTAATTGTACCAACCTTTAAAGTCAAAGTCTTTCATGTTCTAGGCCCAACCCGTTTCAACTCATCATAAACCATCCATTTTCATAGGATTTCCATTCATCACATTTTCATGCCACTTTAACAATGACCAATTAACTTAGTTCACATGCCAACTTTCATACCAAACCCATCATTTATAATTCATGAATCATGCTACGTATACATCATACTCCATTATATACATGTCCCTCATCATACATTCATACCCAACCAAAACAGATCATCCAGAAACAAACAACCATCCAATCATAGCACTGTCTCGCCCAGCACCTCGCTCAAGTTGAGGGGTCTCGCTCGCGCTTTAGTGGTCGGGACGTAATTCCATGGCCCCTGTTAGTGGGTGTCCATGGTGGTGCCCCATCTGTATAACTAGGTAAGGATTCAAGTTAAGGTTGCATCCCGACACTCTAAGGAGCCAGTTAGTCTCACTTAGAGCGGACTGACTCCTGTGGTGAGAGTAGCAGGAGGCCTGAA
>Ga0214543_1007471_pt1 | contig 18720 bp, 11 predicted proteins | sample CNSS2metaG_FD_160094 | JGI IMG/M metagenome (GOLD analysis project Ga0214543, IMG submission 160094) | Root nodule microbial communities from cowpea collected in UCLA plant growth center, Los Angeles, California, USA - CNSS2 | ecosystem: Host-associated > Plants > Roots > Nodule | place: USA...
TGATAGTATTTAAATTATTTATACTGTTTGACACATTTTTGCTTCAATATTAACTTAAATACTATCATGAAATGCGCTTGAAACGTCAGATAAACTTAACAAAATTTGGTTAAAAGGACTAAATTCACGCATTTTGAAAGATGAAGGACTAAATTGGTCAAAAGTTTTGATGAGGGACTAATTCCAAATTTCGCTGAAATTTGAGGGACCAAAAACATATTTAACCTACTTTATAATGTCTAGGGTTTAGGATATACAAGTTTTTTTTTTAAGTACAATACTATTTTTTTATGTGTAGTTGAATTTATCATGGAGTTATTTAGTTAATATTGGGTGAATTAAAGTAAGAAAATTTATGTATAACTTGAATGAGAGTATAAATTAAAAAATAAAAGAAAATAGAAAAACCAAGTAAGATAAGAAATTAAAAAATTGAAGAACAAAATTCAAGTGTAGAGAATTGAAAATAAAAAAGGAAAAAGTGAAAGAGAAAAAGACTATTTGGTTGTCTAAACAACGTGAAGAAAAATATTATTTTAATATAAAACGTTTATGCCTTGATAAAGAAATACATTGTTTTTTCTTTTTATTGGTATATCATGCTATGATATATTTGACTTGATCATGATATAGTATAAATTTAATTAGTATGATATATTTCTCTATCTTTTCGTCTCCTTACAAATGATTTACGATCCTAATAAACACTTAGACGGCAAAGATAAATCACCAAGATTTTTTAAAATAATTTAAAAAAAATAAAGAAAAATTATTTTTTAGTCTCACTTTTCTTTCTTTGTTTTATCTACCTTCTAGTTAATTTCTTTTTTTTCCTATCTTAACATTTTTGTAAATACGAAAAGAGAAATTACTTAAACTTTTAATCAAATAAGCAAGACACAAATAAGTAATATGAGTAATAGTGATTTTTTTTACTATGAATGGCACTGGGCGAGCGTCAGTCCCCATACATGGTCTTACGACTTTGCGGAGATCTATGTTTTTGGTAAACAGTCGTTCGGGTCTGGTCACTGCGACCTCCTTTGTGAGGAAGCACCCATTCTCCTAAAGTTACGGGATTATTTTGTTGAATTTTTTAGAAAAAGTTGTCTCATGCCCCTAAGTATTATCTACTTATCCACCTGTGTTGGTTTCAGATCCGGGTATCGAATCTTGCAAATAAATAACATGTAATGTAGCATTCGGAGGACTATTAGCTAGTGTATATCATTTTACAAAAATAGAATATGGTATAAATCAACCCGAAAAGGTATGCATAAAGATATTTGTATCAAGAAAAAATTTTAAAATTCCTTCAATTTTTTGGGTTTGAAAAAGTGCGAATTTTCAAGAAAAGGAATTTTATGATATATTGGGAATCTCTTATTATAATCATCGGCGTCTAAGACATATTTTAATGCTCGAAAATTGGATAAAATGATCTTTGGTAAAAAAACCTAATAAATTAGGAAAAAATATCTAATAAACTTTATGGTTATTATTGAAGTAATTTATATTAAATTGAAGCACAAAGTTGTTCGGGTGTGATGAGTGTATGAGCTGTGTATGGCTTGGATTATGCAAGGTTGAGTGTGACTGTTTTTTTTGGTGGTTGAGCATTCATGGCAAGTAGGTGAATTAACGTCATCCAAAGGATGTCATAATTTTAAAATAATTAACAATCAATTATAATAATATATCTTCTGTCCTTTCCTATGGAAACTTGCACTTTTAAAATATCATATTTTTCTACTATACCTTTTCTTTTCTTTTCTTGTGGTCAATTTTATCGTGAAACGAATTTACAAAATTTATTACGTGGTGAATGTTGATTTTGATGAGTGGAAATGCATGACATGCAAAGGATATGTGGGTTGCGTCACTTTTTTTTTTTATTTCAAAAATGTTTCTTTGATTAAATAATAATTGCTTAGGATAAAGTGTGTTTTTATCTGTATTATTCGTCAGTTCAATTAGAATATTGATGGGTCAGTTTAAACTGTAAAATTGATTTTAAATTGGATACAAGTTAAATTCTTGTGGCATGTCATTTCCGTATAAGGGATAGTACCGTATCCGTCTAAAGTACAAGTCATTTTACGATAGAAACATTTTAATAATTTGATCTATATTTTGGTTGAAATGCGTTAAATTTAATTATAATATTTTATTTTTATTTAATTTAGTTTCAATTTTTATTAATTTTGTTTAATTTAAATTTTTTTATTAATATCATTTAAATTATTTTGGATAGTGAATTGTATATATTACATGTTGGTTCGTGATTTTTTTTTTAATTTTAAAAAAATGTCCGCATACCATAATAATGTCACGTATCATTGTTTTATATTTAATTTGGTTCTTATATTTATTTTTTTGTTCAATTAAGTTTCAATTTTTTTAAAAATAGAACAATTTTATCTCGTCCAAATTAAGACAAAATTTTATTTTTATATAAATGTCATACTGGTATTTTTTTTATTAAAATTCATATTTTTATTAAATATTTCTAATTTAGGGTTATAGTTAGTTTAAAATTAGAATGAAAATTTTAAAAGTATGAACTAACACTATTGATTTAAATTTAAGAGGTTAAAAATCACATAAAGTAAATCAAGATGTTATTCTTGACTATATTATTAAAAATCACATATTATTAAAATTAAAATATTTATCGATACTATAAGAAATTTGTTATTCTTTTTTTAGGTTTAAATACTAATTTGATTTTTATTTTTGTTGAAATTATTCAATTCGGTCATAATATTTTATTTTTGTTTAATTTAGTTCTAATTTTTGTTAATTTTTTTCAATTTAGTCATTTTTGTTGAAGCCATTTAAATAATTTTATATCACATGTCAATTTGTGATTTTTTTTATTTCTTTTTTAAGTTTTTTTATTAATTTTTTATTTTTTAAAAAATGTCTACGTGCTAAGCAAGCATCCTATCACATGATAGTAATAGTGTCACGTGTCAGTGTTTTATATTCAATTTGGTCCCTATATTTATTATTTTTGTTCAATTCAGTCCCATTTTTTTAAATGAAACAATTTTGCCCTTTTCAAATTAAGACCAAATTTAATTTTTAAATAAATCTTATATTGATATTTTTTATTAAAATTCAAATTTTTATTGAATATTTCTAATTTAGAGTTAGAGTTAGTTTAAAATTAGAATAAAATTTTTTAAAAGTAGGAAGTAACACCCTTGGTTTAAATTTTAAGAGATTAAAAATCACATTAAGTATTAAAAGTCACATAAACTATTACATAAAATTGTCATACGCCATTATATTAATAGATTATAAAATTAAATTGTCAAATTTAAATATTTTTTTTATTTTGTAAAACCAAATGTTTCTAGATTTTTCACGTAGCATACATTTTTCATTATAGGTTAATTATTTAAATGACATTAACAAAAATGACTAAATTGACGAAAATTGGATCCATATTGAATAAAAAAAATTTAGGACTAAATTGAACAAACTCGATGAAAATAGGGACCAAATTAGTATATACATACGCCTTTATTTTTAAAGATAATAACTTCTTTAACCAAATTAGCCAGGAAATAATACCCATTCGTTTGGAGAGAGCAGCATGAAAAGAGCTTTAAATATTTAAAATAGATTAATCGTTAAAATAGATTAATCGGTATCTCTTTGCTAATTATCTTTAATTTCAGACAATTTTTTTAACAAAATTCGTGATGCTTTCCATCAAGTATTAAGGTGTGTTTTGATATAAAATGAGATAGTTGTTGTCTATGTATTGTGGTATTTGAAAGTGTACGAGAGAGATTATTTAACTTATTCATTAGTGGTCAGTAGCAATTATGATATTCTTAAAGATTTAAAGGCAATATCTATATAAAATTCCTTTTGATGTATTTAATGATCTTAAGAACCTGAAATACATAATAGAACTTCTAAGACTATGATTTTTAGTACATGTATCAGCTTAGGAAAACAAATGTGGTTGTAGCTGTATACAATAGAAAAAAAAAAAAACTCATATGACAACACTTATGACTAAGGAACTGAGCTTGAATGAAGATTTCATAAATTTGAACTTGCTAGATATTTATCAATGGGTATGGAAGGCATAAAATTTTGGGAAATAATAATTGTACTCGAGGATGAAAATTTGAAGCAAATAGTGTAATTAAAAGATCATAAGAATATGTTTAGTTTACATTCAAGTATGCACGAGGCAAAATAATATACCCAAATTAAGTGTAATTTTAATTTGTAAGCTTCATACAACACCACTAGAGTTCATTATCCACACATTACAGCGTGGGTGAGATTCCATTCCTCTCATATGCGTACTACACCTCCCTCACCTTACACGCAAACAAAGGATACAAAGTAATTGCACCCTCTTTAATCATTAATAACACTAGCTCATGTCTTTGCTCTCAAAGGAAGAAACATTGGAAGAGGTGGATATGATGGTGTTAAGGGTTGAGGCTCACCCTACCATCACCCCTATTAAGGTTTTCCACTGAGGTATGACCAAAATGTATAAAAAATAAATAACTTAAGAAGTCCTAGCAGTGGCCTGGTATGAACAAGGATGTAGCCAAGTATGTGGTTGCATGCTTGACTTGTCAGAAATTCAAGGTAGAGTTAGAGACTAGGGGGTATGCTAACTATGGTGAACATACCAATATTGAAATGGGATGGCATATCATGGATTTTCTTACTCAATTACCACAAATAGTGAGGAAGCCTAATTTGGTTCGGGTAATAGTTGACAAATTCAAAAACACTGCACATTTTCTACCAATGAATCTGAGGATGTCTATGCAGAAGCCAACTCAAACCAACATTAATGAAATACTTATATTGGATGGTGTACGTTCTAGCATAGTGTTAGATCGTGGTGCTTATTTTACCTCTAGGTTTTGCCATACATTCCAAGATGCCTCAGGAAAACCTTACGACTTAGCTCAATATATCATCCATAGACAGATGGTCAATAAAAAAGGATCATCCAACCTTTAGAATACTTATTAAGAGCTTGTGTAATGGACCATTGGGTAGTTAGGATGAAATTCTATCCTTAGTAGAATTAACCTATAGTAACAATTACCAAGCTACTATATGTATGGCTCCATATGAGGCATTACATGTGAAAAATAGGTCTAGTTGCTTATAAGTTTTCTTTACAACTTCCTTTGACCAACATTCATAACATTTTCCATAAGTCACAGTTGAAGAAGTACATACTAAAGCTTAATCATGTTCTAGAGTCTGATTTAGTGCAATTAAAAAAAATCTCTTTCAAAATGAAGCATATTAAGATTTTAGACACTTAACTAAAGCAACTTCATGGAAGGAGCATCAACGTGGTCAAGGTTTTATGGTACCTTAAGTTAGCAGAATCCATTTGGGGGATTAAAGAAACTATTCGAGGATTATACCCTAGCCCTTTTCATGATTAAAATTTTTTTAGCAAAAGTTGTAGTTGGAGGGTAATGTAAGACCCAATTTCCTTTATTTTCATTTTTTCACTCGCATACACACATCCATTTCCTCCCTCTAAGTTTTTGCTCCACCTACTCTCTACCTTTACCCCTTTGAATCTCATCCTTTTTAGAACATGGCCACACTTCATAGTAGCTCCAAGACTAAGGATCGTTTTAACTTAGTAGTTTATCTCAAAGCTTAAAGGTGTTTAGTGTTCTTCAAGCTGAACTAAAAGAATCCTTAAAGCAGATAGAGTTTCAGGTAAGGTGAAGTGTTAGTTAATTTCTTATTTCATTCTTAAAACAAATTGTCCACGTGTTAGGACAAGGTTATGCCATGTGGCACTGTCAGTATGGTGTGGCAGTTGTAGTGTTAATGATATGTTACTATGAAGTGTCATTGTTTTATATTAGGGATGACAAAAATACTCGTGTAACATCCCGCCAGGATATTACTGATTTATAAATAAATAAATGAAATAAATAAAACCAGCGCATTTAATAATACCTCATTTTCCCAAAACGTGGGAAAATTTAAAGCTTTATGAATTGAGTGGATAATTTTAGAACGTCCATTACAAAATTAAAACCATAATGACATCAAGTCACCCATCAGGGTTTACAATTGTTTTCAAAAACAACTAAATACATATATAAAAGTTTCCCAAGTCCATCCCCTCTCCGCGACTAAGCTGTACCAGAGCCACCTGCATCACCAACATCTGCTCCCGTGTACCGCGTACACGATCATCGCCACACACACGCAGATAGGGTGAGCTTAGCAGATAAAATCACATATATACAAAGCTATAAACATACATATATATATATATATATCAACACGCATACATATCACAGCACTTAACTTAACTTTCCATAGTATCCTATATTTCTATTCCTGCAATCCGATTTCCAATACGTTTATTTGTGTTCTACTTCGTCTACTGATTACTTCAAGGTGACTTGCTGTCATACCTATCGGCCACAACCGATAGAGCACGTGCGGGAAAACATGCTACGGATCATACACCGCAACGCCAGGTAGAGTTTCCATATACGAACAAAGCCCGTATCGTCCCAAGACTACCAAACTCGTCAGCTAACAACTGAGGAGGGCAATCTATCTGGACCCATCCGTACTGGCCACAACCAGCACACTCATACCGGCAACACTCGCCAACCCGAGCCACAACTCAAGGGTTCCTCGTGTTCATCTGCCATCTCGAGCCACAACTCTAGAGATGCTATTCTGAGCCACAACTCAAAGAATACCACGTGCTTAACCCCTATCCTGAGCCACAACTCAAGGGATACGTTCCGAGCCACAACTCCAGGAACACCAGCAATCTCACCCTTAAAGCATCACTAGACGCACCGTAGATTACAATTTCATAATCAAAACTCAAGCTGCAACAGTATAAAATCGCCTGGCGGGGGACACGTACCGCTAGGCGCTACCAGCTTCCAGACCGCCTGGCGGGGGACACGTGCCGCCAGGCGCCAAGCGCCCCATAAATCACAAATTCTGCAACTACCGCCTGGCGGAACCGTTTTCCATCGCCAGGCGGACGCTGTTCCATAGACCACGAATCTCTTTGCCATCGCCTGGCGGAACCCCCTTGCCGCCAGGCGCTTCCTGCACCAGAATCCCACTGTTGCCTCTCTACCGCTTGGCGGACCTAACTCTGTTGCCAGGCGCCGTATCAGTACTTATGCAGTACTGGTTTTGGTCAATTACTCTTCGCATCTTGCCCTCACACCCATCCTCAATCCATTATACTCCTAGCTCAGGGCGTGGTACTGTTCACTTAGATGAAACTTTACCACTTTCCCTCTCTACTACAACTCTCCACAAAATAATTACAAGCCAAGGAACTCACCCATGGATGGGTGTCATTCTTATTTTCCCCAATTCCAATTGTCCCTATTCTAAGACTTTATTTCAAGCAGTACCATGAACCCAGGCAACCAAATTACTAAATACCCATATTAGAAAAATTAGTTCAACATCTCAGGCCTTTCTTGAACTCGTTAATTCATAAAACATACCCAACATACGTGACCACCATCAAGGTAGAAACACAATTCGTGACCCATGGATTTCCCCAACACTTATCCCACCATGCTGAACCAATTCCTTCCAGAACAAACCCCCAACTCTCCAACATTGGTTTCATCAAATCTGGTTACAATGTCTGCGTCGACGCCTAGCGGCAATCTTTGTACCGCCAGGCGGTGCATACCATCTGGGTATTTCCAGATTCTTCCCAACGTCACTGACTTCACCATTCTTCCTACTACGCGACTCCTCATCAGTCCCCACTCATATTCCAACCCAATCAAGATAATTCAAACTCAAATACAATGATCGATTAATCCCACTATACTCTACCAGTATCCAATTTCGAATCACAACTAATGGAATCCCAACATTCAACCCTAGAGTTCTTGTACACTGTTCCATCAAAGTCATCTGCTAAATATACGGAATCTCCATAAAATACGACGTTACATCATCTCTAACTCACCAACCCCTAATTTCCCTCCGATCAGAATCACGTTATAACACCCAGAATTGACGAAAACCAGAACTCAGTCTCGCGTCGCCTGGCGGAAATTCATCACCGCCAGGCAGTTCATCACCAAAACCCAGAATGCTCACGAACCTTGAGCCGCCTGGCGGTGAATCCCTGAATGCATGAGCCGCCTGGCGGCTAAGTATAGCCCGCTAGGCGGTTTCTGGAAAAATTCCAGAATTCAACGAAATCATTATACAGACACAGAACATGCTTAAATCACATAGTATTTCCATACAATTAGACCAAGCAATCAAAATTAACGTAGAAAGCTCCCCTAACCTGGTTCTCCTTCGCTTAAGCTTGACAATTTGTATGATCCCCCCTTGATCACCCACCTTCCTTGCTTCCTCCCTATTCAGCCACGTGAATTCACCCAGGACCTCTCACACTCTCAGATTTTCGCTCTCTCTTTAGGTATAGTTTACCAGCTTATCAAACCTTAGCCCTTAACCTAATTTTCCTTTTTAAAGTGTGCCTAAACTAAGGGATTAATTACTAAAACGAAAATGGCATTGAATAAGACATAATGTGCCATTCAATCCCTCCCTTGGCTGCCCTTCCAGCCTCCTTTGGCTGCCCACTCACTTAGGTTTCCTCCTCACCTTTCCATATTCACGTCAAACCAAAAATGCCAAAAATATAAAGTTTAATGTAAGTTCTCCAAGGGTTGAACCCACAACCATGCAATTGCCAAATCAATATTCAACCATTTAACCAATCCATATTTCATGCTAGGAATCACAATTCACTTATCATAATATACAAGAACATGTTTTCATAAATTTGAATAACAAAACCATAACATCAAAAGTTAGCATACATAGGACTCGAACCCAAGTCCTCTCACACAATCAAAGTGCTCTCATCCATATGAGCTAGCACTTTTCCACGTTATACCAATCATAATTTAATGTCATAATTATTACCCCTCCCGTATTTATTAATTAATTATTTATTTAATTAATTAAATTCCACGGGTCTTACAACTCGCGCTAGCGGATATCCGCGGATAAAATCCGCGACGGATAGTTACTACCTGCGGGTATTTATTACCCGCGGATAGCGGATATTTTAATATCCGCTTATAAACGGGTCAGGTACGAGTATCATACTATCCATACCTGCATGTACTTGTTACCCGCAAAAAATTAAAATTAAAATTTAATTTATATTTTATTAAGTTAATTTTAATTTTAATTAAAATTAACAGTATATTTTATTATGTCAAATTTAATTATAATTATAATTTAATTTAATTTATATTTTATTTTTATAATTTTATATTAAAAAATTTATAAAATATATATTTTTTTAAATATTTGTGGTTATCGGGTATTGACGGGTACCCGCAGGTTTTAAAAATATCTGCAGATATTTTTTAAGCGGATACCCAGCAGGTAAATAGGCGGGTAGTAGGCAGATTTTTTTTTGCGAGTCGGGTATGCACTATTCGTGCCCGACCCGACCTGTTGTCATCGCTATCTTATATTCAATTCAATCCCAATTTTATTTATAGTGGTGCAATGTTGTCTCTATCCAAATTGAGACCAAATTTACTTTTTGTATAAATGTTATAATAATATTTTTATTAACATTGTCACTTTTATTAAACATTTCTCAAATTATTTTTAAACCAACTCTAACATATTATTGGATTCCATTTCAATATAATAATATAGCAGTTCTAAATACTTAATCTTTTTTTTAATGAAACTTAAATTTATTTAATAAATATAATAATATTTATAAATCACATTTACATATATTTTTATTAATTAAAATAAAAATTTTATATATTAAAACTTGTTTAATTAATAATTATATATCTAAGTTCTTATATGTCAACAATTTTTATTTATATTAATAAATTTTGTAGTTTTTATGTACTTGAACTATTTCAACCAAAATTAGGACTAAACGACTAAAGTATCCTTAAAATTTTGCTTAAAAGTAATTTATTTAAATGAAATTCAACAATATACTTAGAGTTGGTTTAAAAATAATTCCAGGAATATTTAACAAAAATGTCAATTTCAATAAAAATATATGTACAAAAATTAATTTTGGCACAATTTGGATATGGATAATATTGATTCTTTAAAAAAATGGATCTAAATTGAATAAAATAAATAAATATAGGGATTGAATTGAATATAATAATAACACTTGACACTGATACTAACATGTAACACTATCACTGCCATATCACATTGACAATGTCACGCATTGACTTGACACGTGAATTATTTATTTTAAATAAATAAATAAATAAATAAACCATAAATTAACACGTGCCATATATTTAATATTGTTGGCATAACTAAATAAAAAAAAATCTAATTGCATCAATGTTTCAAAAACTAAAACTTAATTGAGACTATGAAAAATTGAGAGAACAACTTGAACTATTTTTTCGGGAATAAACGAGTAATTAAACCATTTAAAAATTTACATAATTTTAAAAGGATTAATATATATTTGGTCCTAAAAATGTATAATAATAATAATAATAATAATATTAATAATAATATTTTTGTAATAGTTAAATTCTAATAAATTGAAATAATTATCATACAATCATTTCATTTTGTTTAAATTGTATCTAAAACGATACCATACAATTTAGTATTGTATGTTACAATCAAAGTATAATGTAGTATACATGAACTTAGTACATACCTCCTATTAAAGGCACTATTTATAATAGAACTCAAATTTAAACTAATTAAATGAAACAACAAAGTAAAATAATACCAAACCCAATTATAAAGCCCTTGTGCTGCGATATAAAAACAAAACAAAATCAGAAAGCTAAGAAATAGTCCAAATAAGAAATCATCCAAATTTATGTGATCATCGTAAGAATAAAATAATTACATAAAAAATAAACATGTGGTGGCGGCTGAATTAAAAACATATGCTGTTGTCGGTAAGTTGGTCGGTATTGGTTATTAATTAGTGCAAACCTTTTGAATTGACATTCCAATTTCTTGGTCTTTTCTATATTTCTCTTTGATAAATTCTCACCATTCAAGGTATTGTGTTGTGTTATAAAGCACAAATACAATTTCAAATGAGAAAGGGTCTTAATTGAACTTCTTATTACAAGTTTTATTTTCCTTTCAGTACTTCCACCGTATGATGAAATTTTATAAGATTTATATTTTTGTAATTTTTAATTTTAGAATTTATAAAATTAATTTAATTATACAAATACTTATTTATTTATTTGAAAGACTTATGCCCAATACAGAACTCATACCTTAAATTTTAGACTTTTTACTATTTTATATGAGTATGCGCTAATAAAGATTTCTTATAAGTATCTAAGTCTAAAATTTATGATTTTGATTAAGATTCTCACACTGAAGATGTTTTTAATAGTTTATTTTATAAGAGACCTTTGCCAAAAACATAACTCTCATCGAGAAATTCTTTACATGTGGATGTGTCCCACACCATATAAAGGTCACCTCATTGGAGTTGGAGTAAGACAAATCATATATAAAAAAGCGATAACTAATATTTCCAAATATATTCTAATGTATATGCTCTTACATTAAAATATTTAGTAACTTAATTAAATATTAAAGATTGTTTTGCTGATTAAATATGATAGAATACCTTATCCTACATTATTATATATATATATATGAATTTTTAGTCTTATTGTATATCATATTCTTGTAATAAATTACATTCTTTTTGTTTTAAAAGAGAAATTGAATTAAAAAGTAGAAACATAAAATAGTTAATATTTTTTTTACTTTCCTAGCAAACTACTTTTGTTACAACCATGGTTAATTCTATTATCTTTGTTATTATTATTCTTGTTGTCTTTTTCATTGTTATTATCTTCATTAGTGTTTGGTTTAATTAGTCAGATGGTACTTACTTTCGTTCAAATGTGTCAGTTTGGTATCCGTTTTAAAAAATGTGTCAATCGAGTCCCAAATTTTGAAGAAGGGTCTCAATCAAGTTCCTTTCAGACAAAAATTATTAAAGTCGTTAACTTAATTCATGACTTTTACCACTAAAATTTAATATAAATATCAATACTTAATTTTGTAAGTCATTTTAAATATCAATACTGGTAACGGTATTAATAATATTTTGCTGAAAAGTACCTAATTGAGGCATATTTTCAAAAGTTGGACTCAATTGACATCTTTTTAAAAGCGGGTACCAAACTAACACATCTAAATGAAAGTGAGTATCATCCGACTAATTAAACCTTAGTGTTTATATTATACTCAATAGTCTCACATCCAATAGCATATCTTAACCAAGAGTTTTGGAGAGGCCAAAATAATACAATTCTTTGATCATTAGATGGTTGGATCATTAGTATAATGTTTCAAAAATTGGTTCCTCTAACTGAATAATTTGATCATTAGTATAACATTGTGAAAAAGTATAATCTATCTTGTTTCCATCTTCACGAATAGCTTCACTTTTATCATTTTTGTATAATGAATTTATTCTTTTATTCATCATCAATATACCTATTTTTTTTAAATAATATTAAAAATAATTTATCATAACTTAATAAAAATTGAGAGGCGTAAATATTAAAGGGAAAATATATTATAGTTAAGTCACAATTAAAAATCGATTATGAAAAAACATATATTACATTATTTTTTTCTTTTAAATTCATAAAAAATGAATATACCAAAGGCTCATGAGATAAAAAAAAAACAATGTTAACTATTAAATTAATATAGAAAACATAATGAATTTATATGTAACTCCCTTTTTTCTTAAAAAAAAACATATAAGAGTTAGAGATGAGTACAATTTGTGTAAAACTAACAAGAGAACAAGAAATGACATAAAAAATATCTTAATAAATATTTAGTGTAATTACTCGTTTGGTTATTGTTTTAATTCAAAAATGTTAAGTTGGTCTTCCAATTTTTTTTAGTTTCAATTTGGTTCTGAATTTTGAAAAACTTATGCAATTTGGTTATTTTCATTAAATTTCTTGAAATTAATCAATGTTTTTTCATTAAAAATAAAGATGATTTATTTTGTTAGTGTAATGAACATAATCCCACTTTCAATCTTGATGAAAATCCTTGTTCCACTTCAATAAATTTAATGAGAAGGACCAAATTGCATCAACTTTTCAAAAGTCGAGACCAGATCAAGACTAGAAAAAACATGAGGACCAACTTGACATTTTTTGATGAAAATAATGACCAAAAGATTAATTAAACCTAAATATTTTTATTCTTTATATATTTAATTTTATGTTTTAATATCTATTAACATTAATTATTGTGTTTTATAAAAGAAATAGGAATACAAACAATTTAATTTCCATCCATTTATAAAATATACTACCTATAATTTAAAAAAATTGAAAAAGTTTTAAAATTTTTAAAAATATATATTTAAAAAAAAAAATCTTTTGGGGGATCACGGCCCCTCCCAGCCCTTACAATGATCCACTGTTGCTCGCATCGCTTAAAAGTTGAGGCCTGAGGTGATTTAAATACTTTTTCTTCCTTCCAACCTCCAAGACATCTTTTAAAGACAAAATCGTGATGAAACACACATCCAAAGCAGACAATACCTCATATGTATGGTGATTGACAATGATTCTATCATTGGAATTGGGATCGGAACATTAGGCCCACCTTAAGGCCGATAACGAAACCATCAGTCCCTTAAGCCCTCAATTGGAGATGATCCACTTATTCTCCTTAGACCTCGACTGGGCGGCATATGTTCATACCACACCTAATAGTCCGACATTGCTTAGAAGTCAAGGCCTATGGCAGTTTAAATACCCATTCCTCCTTTCACTCTCTAAGACACCTTTTAAGGACAAAAATGTGACGGAGCACACACTCTAAAGCGAACCATGCCTCAGATGTATGGTGATTGACATCGATTCTATCATTAAACACACACACACACACACATATATATATATATATGTGTATATATATATATACATATATATATATATATATATATGTGTGTATATATATATATACACACATACATATATATATATATATATATATATATATATATAATAATATAAATAATAGTAACATTTCATAAACAAGGAGGATCTATATAATACAAAATTTATATACCTAAGCTACAACTATTATCTATGTTATAATAACACAAATCAACCTATAAGGTGTTGATATTCATGTAAAGTTCTACACTTGTGATGTGTTTTCTTTGCACTTGACACTATTTCATAACACAAACAAGGAACCTTGTAACATCCTAGGCGGATCGGGAAAATTTAAATCTTTATTAAACGTGTTGAAATCAAAATCCAAAACTTCAAGGCTTATCTAGTACAAAACCCAAGGTCCAATCATAAATAACTGATTACAAAATGATAAAAACATTCTTTAAACATTTCCCATGCTAGCCCCCCTCCGGCTCTATGCATCATCAACACCACCTGAAACGTCATCTAATCTCGTGTAACAAGTTACACGATCATTGTCAAATACAAGCAAATCAGGTGAGCTCAATATAATCAAACATACATAAAGAATTATAAACCCTCACCTGAAGCATAATAATTTATCCCAAAACCTCTTTTGAGAACCTTTCATTATGCACTAGAAATCATGACCTTCCACCATGTTCATACAGCTTCTACACACTTTGACAATGACCTTAAGATGACACATGCTGTCACGAGCCACCACTCGTGGTCCAACCTCTACGAGCCTCCCACTAGAAGACCAACACGAGTAGAAATATCACGTTACGAACCACCATCAGAAACAACCAAGTGGAGCTACCCAATACGAACCACCATCCGTATTCTCACACAAGATTCCCAACATCACCGACCAACCACCCGTGAGTGACAATCAAGTGGAGCTAGCCAGTACGAGCCACCACTCATATGCTCCCACGTGATTTTATACATCACTAGCTGTAAGACCCGTGAAATTTAATTAATTAAATAAATAATTAATTAATAAATGCGGGTCGTGGAAGCCTTTATGACATTTAATAGTGGTTGATGTGATGTGGAAAAGTACTATCTCAAGTGATTGAGAGTACTTGATTGTGTGAAAAGACTTGGGATCGAGTCATATGTATGCCAATTATGTGTTATTTCATTTTTATTGTTTTAATAACATGATTGTGCGTGTTAATTAAGAATATAATATTTGAATTATATTAGTTGGCATGAAATATGAATTGGCATGATGGTTTGGTATTAACTTGGCAATTGCATGGTTGTGGGTTCAAGCCTTGGGGAACCTAAATTAAACTTTATTTTTGCTAATGTTAGATTTGGATGGAAGGGGAAGGGTTAAAGGAAAACCCTAACTGAACTAGCAGCCAAGGGTGGCTCTAAAACAGCCCATAATGGAACAATGAAGGGCAATTAAGTTGCATTTTCGTTTTGCATTATTGACCTAACTTTAAAGCACCATTTAAAAGGTAAAATGGGAGTATTAGGAAAGGTTTTGGCAAGGCTGAAATTATACCCAGAAACCAAGCACGAATTCTGAGTGTGGTGAGGCTTGAGTGAGTTTTGGGGGCTAAATTGAGAAGAGGCTAAGGAGGCACTTGGTGTAGGGAGAACTCCTAAATTGGCAAAGCTTTAGGCAAAGGAAAAACCAGGTTAGGGGAGTTCCTATTGGTTGTTTTTAATTTTAATTGCATGAAATCGTGGTGTATTAGGGGTTTGGGACTGCAATACATGTTTTGTCAGAGCTCGAATCGGGTTTCTGGAATTTTTCCAGAAACCGCCTGGCGGTCACACGCGACCCGCCAGGCGACACGCGATACAGACCTAGTTTATGAGTTTCCTCCATGAACCGCCTGGCGGTAGAGGATGATCCGCCAAGCGGCACGAACACTGTGAAGCTATTTTTGATTTTTTGAATCTGTTTGGGGGTACCTGTGATATCGTTGTGATGTTCATATGCTCACATGTGAATTTGAGGAGTATAGTTGTCTGTGTATATTATGGTTCTGCAAAATGCATGAATTCTTGAATGGATTTGGGGATAAGGATTTTTGTTGGGGCTGGGATAAATAAGCATAAGCACTGTCAATGTTTGATGCATTGATTTTGTAGGAAAGATGGTTGTATGAATAAAGCATGAACCTGTATGATGTGAGCGAGTTAAAGTTATGCCAATATGACGTGAATATTGTGTTTGGGTGTTTGGGTCATCACGAAAGGTGCGAACAGACCTGGGGAGAACCCAGTTTTTCACGCACCGCCTGGCGGCGCTAAAGCTGCCGCTAGGCACCCCATCAGACTAGCAGAAAGGTGGTTTTGGGTGTGTTCGCATGATGGGAGTGGTTGAGTGGGGAATTAAATGCATCGTGGTATGTGATAGACTGGAATTAGTAAGCATGATAAGATTAACTTATTAAATTGTAATGTGTAATGTGAAGTAGAAGGGCATTCATAGTTAATTAGATTGTATGTTAAGAACTGAGAAAATGATAGGTGCAAAGTGTGTAAAAATGCTTATCAGATTTATACTCACATATAAACTATGGAGAGTGATGTTTCGAAGTGATGGAGATTATATGCATCCATACTGGTGTATTCCAAAAGTACATGTATATTTTTGACAATCTGGATGGCATGTTATATTTAATTGTTGATTTACATTGATAGAATATTTGGATGATATGGAGTGGAATAGGATAGAGTTCAATTCAGTACAAAAAAGAAAGCATGGTGTGTATAAATGAGAATAATTGTCTTATTGACTTTATTAAGGTGTGTGCATTGTGATTGAGTCATTTTAGCATAAATGGATAATTGTACATATGATGTGAGTTGTGAAATGTGTGATTTGAGGTCCCTTAGGACCTGTTTAATGTGCCAAAAACCAGCAACATTACGTTACTGGTATTGCGCCTGGTGGCGCGTGGCAAGCCGTCAGGCGGTAGACAATTAACCCAGTGACAGTAGTCACACTGCGTGTAGGGCGCCTGGTGGTAGGGATGGTCCCACTAGGCGGAATGATGAAACAAAAGGTCTGGAGGGAGGCTGACGCTTGACAGCGTGTGATGGTGCGCCAGGTGGTGACGAACAGTGCAGGGCACCTGACGGCATGATGGAGTCCGCCCGGCGGTGACAGTGTAGTGATGATTCTGCAGGCGCGTGGCGCCTGGCGGTGTGTGATGCTCACCAGGCGGTCTGGGCCCAGTTTTCGCCTAGCGACGTGTGATACGCACCAGGCGGATTTGGTTCAGTGTCGATGTGCGAGGAGAGGTTTCTACACAGCTTTAGGTGATGTTCATGATGCGAGGCTTTGGCTGGGCGTCCAGTTATGAGTGTAACTCGTATTGGAGTAACATGTGACCACTCTAGGTTGTAGCCTGGTAGTTTAGGAAGTCCAGTGGAGTGTGCGAGTTGTGGCTCGTATGGCGAGGTTCGGGTGATTGCCCTCCTCAGTGAATTCTGATGGAGTTTTGGTAGTCTGGAACAACTACAAAAATCATGTTTGTTTCGGGGAGCTCCACTTGGTGTCACGGTGAGATGCTATGGCAAAGTTATTCCCATGTGTGGACTATCAGGTGATGGCCTGTAGTCGGAGGGGCAAGTAGAAACTCGTGCAGCAAAGATCGATCATTGATCTTACCTAAAGGGTATAGAAATGATAGATGTCTAATGCAAGTGCTGGAAGTGGAGAAGAAAGGAAAAAGGGGGAAGAATACTAACCTGGGGTTAACTTTGAGTTGATGTATTTATTTATGATATTTGTTTGCTTTTATTTACACGAGCTCACCCTATCTATGTGTGTGTGGCGATGATCATGTAACTTGTTACATGGGAGCAAATGTTGATGCAGGTGAGCAAGCTGGTGCATAGACACAGAGCGGGGATAGCATGGGAGTCTTTTAATTATTATGTTTAGGAAATAAATTTGTAAACTCTCATGAGTCCTTTTAATATCATTTCCGTTTTATAAACTATGAATTAGTGCTTTTATTGCACGTTAATTGTGGAGAATAAATAACGTGGTTTTATTTAAATTTGTTTCTTATTTATTTTAAATAAGTAATTTCCGGCTAGGACGTTACACCGGCCACCACCCATGATCACCATGTGTTTATAATCCATTACGAGCCACCACTCGTAAATGGGTCTCAACATGTGTTACACCAAAGGTGTCATCCAAAGTTGTTTAATCCCGCGTCACGTTCCCAATCCAGCTCCTGCCTCTATGCTATCACCCGGTGCAAGCCTAAGTGCCGCTAGGCGAAAAGTCGTTGCAAGCCACTCGGCGGGCACCACACGTCGCCAGGCGCTACGCTATCCAGATGCCACTGTTTTGGTAGCTATCGCTTGGCGGTCTAATCCTCACCGCCATGTGTTGCGCGTTCCAAGAACTTCCCTAGTTCCTCCTATTGCCTGGCGGCTCACCCCGTGCCGTTAGGCTCCATACTAATAGTGTGAATGCTATTGGTTTTTGACACTTTAAGATAGGTTCCAAGGAATCTAATCACTCTACACACAATCCACAAAATCTCCATTGCACTCAATAGCACCACTACATAACTCAAGCGTCCATATGCATTTTCATTTATCTATATCAATATATATATATATATATATATATATATATATATATATATATATATATATATATATATATATATATAAATATACAAAAACACACACACACACA
>Ga0214543_1007478_pt1 | contig 18695 bp, 9 predicted proteins | sample CNSS2metaG_FD_160094 | JGI IMG/M metagenome (GOLD analysis project Ga0214543, IMG submission 160094) | Root nodule microbial communities from cowpea collected in UCLA plant growth center, Los Angeles, California, USA - CNSS2 | ecosystem: Host-associated > Plants > Roots > Nodule | place: USA...
GTGTAAAAAATTACAAAGGTTAAAATGTAAAAAATAAAATAATTTAAGTATTTAGGTGAAATGATTTGATGTATATATTAGAAAAAGTTATTGTAACATATATAAATAAGTTGTAATTAAGTTTATTTACTAATTTGGTCTCAAATTGGAGAGGACGAAATTGGATCATTTTAAAAAATTGGGTACTAAATTGAAAAAAAAAATTAAATTGGGGTACTAAATTGAAAAAAAACTATTATCACCGCCACGTGTCATGATTGTAAACTGCCACGTGACACGGTGATAAACTAACACGTGGCAGTTTTTAAATTTTTTGAAAAAAAAAATAATTTTTTCGAAAAAAATAATATTTTTTTTGAAAAAAAAAATTAAAAATTTCATGGTTTGACACATGTCCTCTACAGACACGGTGTTAACTCCAACTTAACGGAGAAGACCAAATTGAATCTCTTTAGATAATTGGGGTACTAAATTGAACAAATCAAAAGTTTGGGTACCAAATTGAACTTAACCAAAAAGTTAGGGTACCAAATTAGTAATTATACCAAGATTTTATCATGCAATCAGATATACCTTCACAGTCCAATATACATATATCATCCAAGCATGTTATGATCTTCCAATCAATACACTAAGACTCGACTCGACTCATCTGGATACATATAACCTGGTCGGATTCAACGGATGCTTGCACTTGTGGAGGATACCTCTGCTCACCCTTGAGCTGCTCACCCCCGAGCTATGTGTTACAAGTGTTACAATGAATCAATCCCCACACACAAGGTTAGCCCTTAATGAGTTTCAGGCCTCTTGCTACTCTCACCACAAGAGTCAGTCCGTTCTAAGTGAGACTAATTGACTCCTTAGAGTGTCAGGATGCAACCTTACCTTGAATACTTACCAGACCATATAGATGGGGCACTACCATGGACACCCACTAACATGGGCCATGGAATTACGTCCGGACCAATGAAGCACGGCCCTGAATATATCAAGAAAGATCTTAAGGAATTACGCACTAACCATGGACCAATCATGTTCAATAAATCAAGAAAGATCTATCATGCATATATATATATATATATATATATATATATACACACACACACACATACTATATCAACCTTTATAACCAATCCCTTTTGTGTTCCAAATCAACCCATACCTATTCATCATACTCCATCCATGAATATAGAATTCCAACTCATCTCATTACCATGCCACTTTAACACCAACCATCTCATTTGTTTCGCCTTCCAAGATCATACAATCACATCAGTCCAATTTGTAACCACAGTCTATACCATGCATTTATTTTGCAGGCCTCATGCATTATAAAGAGTACATCATAAATCAAACATTTCATTTAATCGAACGAAGAAAACAGTGGAACCTGCAGCGGATCTCGCTCAAGCCCGGAGCCCTCGCTTAGGCGAGAGGAGTGCCCTCGCTTAGGCGAGATCATGACAGGGGCGCTGGGAGGCTTTCGCATGGCTCGCTTAGGCGAGCCCTCCTCGCCTGAGCGAGACAACCCCTCGCCCAAAGGTGGAGTTCCTCGCCTGGGCTAAACTACAGCGACACCCCAAGGCTTTCATGCCTTCTTGCTTAGGCAAGCGTCTCTCACCTGAGCGAGACAGTGCCTCGCTCAAAACAAAAGCACTCCGCCTGAGCGAGAGTTCGTGAGTGTCACCTTGGTCTACCCTTATCAGTCTCGCTTGGGCGAGTTGGTCTCGCTTGAGCGAGAACAACAGATCTTGCCACTGTAACAGTCGCATTTTCACAACCAATATAACCATACATGGCAAACCAAACATTCACAGCAACACACAGTCTATACCAACATCAAGCAGCTTCCAAAACAAACCAAAAATAGACTAAAACTCATAACTCTAGCTTCCCTTACCTGGAAGAAGGGGCTAATATAGACTTTGACCCTTAAACTAAACACCCAGTAGCTCCTGGGGCAGATTCACGAACTGGAACAGCGGCAAAGAAAAAATGACAGGATTACTATTGTGAACCCTAATAGAGACCACAAAAAACCACACAAAAATGGAAGCAGTACGGTATAAGAATCAACTTACTTGAGGTGAGGTGCACTTCTGAGCTAGTACGAACAAGCGGAGGCCAAATCCTAGCAGAGAAGCGTTACTTGCTCTAAGAGGAAGGAGGCTGATTCTGAAAAGTGAGAAGAATGAAGGGTTTCAGTTGGTTTAGGTGTCTTGGTTCCTTATGGGCCAACCCTAGGCCCAACTCACAAGGGCAACCCCTTTTAATTTAGGACAGAAAAAGAATAACGAATTTAATGGGCCTTACAATATTTCATAAACTTTCCACTCATATCCACTAAAATCATACTATATTTTTCTTAATCCAAACAACTCCATCTTTACCTACAAATTATCACAAATCTACTCTCCCAAATCTACACCCCAATCCAAACACAACATAAGAACTTTGGAGATTTGTTTTTTATTGTCTTGAATTCTTGGTTCTCATGAAATTTCTCAAGTTTAGTTAACGTAAATGCATTTTTTTTTCATTTTTATCGCAAACCTTCCTCTTTAAAAAAAAGGAAGCAATTATTTTACATTTTATCATAATTTTTCTAATATAAATTTACCACCTCTCGCCTATTTAGAAAAAATAAAATTTATATTCACAAATCACAATTATCACAATGCAAAACATAATAAAACTCATACCATTTTAATTAAAGAATCATCGTATAAATTCAAAACTTAAAAAAAAAATTACCATAGGCAGCGAAAAACACAAAATCCCTAAATTTTATAATTAAGGGTTATAATAATATGGGAAAAATTATAATTAGGGTTCATACCAATTTCATAAAAGAATTTCTAAAATCATAATTGGGGTTTATATTAATTTGGGATAAACTTAATTTGGGAGAAACACCCTAAAAAGAATCATAAATCTAACATACATAAATCATAATAAGATAATAACCTTGCCTTGATCTGTGAGAGATCATGCAAGAATATATATTGCAATCTCAATCTATGTGTTTCCCAACCTCTATTTTCCAATTTATATCTTTGTATTTATTTCTCTTCACACGCTTTCATGATAATTTACATGGTGGAAATATCTTATAGCCAGAAAAAAAACCTTAATCTCTTTTATAAATCAATGTCTCCATCAAATTTTTTATTTTATCTTTTATTATAATTTTCTATAACATAAAATTAATATAAATAATATATATATATATATATATAATTTTAAAAAATATATAAATATATATAAAAAAAAAGATTAAAAAAAAATTTGGGGAGCCGTGGTACCCCTGTTACCACGTAGTTCCACCCATGTATACAATATGAAATTAAAAATCATATATTAGATAACACAATCTGAAAATTTATTTTAACTATTAAGTATATAACTTAAAAATTAATATTATATTTTCATTTATATAATCCAAAATATTATAAAAATAAATGATAATATTTATAACTTATTGACAACTTATTTTAGTAATATCTCTAGAATGATTTATGAAAAAATTTATAGCTTATAGAAAATTGTTTAACTACATTTTCTCTTTGAGTATTATAAAACAACTTAAGTTTAAATACTTTATTGCTCCCAATTTTCGTAAACTTTGTTTCGTTTGGTCCTCATTTTTCTGAAATGTTAAAAATTGTCATAATTTTTTTAAATTATGGTCAATTTGGTTCTTTTTACAAACATCGTCTAAATCGTTAACAGAAGGTGAACAATAACCGTCACGTGTCACTTCGTAATGTTTTAAAATTTTTTATAATTTTTTTATTTTAAAAATGTTGTTCACATGTCAAGTCAGTATTGTAACATGTGGCAGTGTTAGTGCCACGTGTCAAGCCAATGTCACTGCCACATGTCAAGTTAGTGTCAATGCCATGTGTCAGTGTCTCGTGACTTATATTGAATTCAATCCTAATATTCGTTACTTTTGTTCAATTTAGTTCAAATTTTTGTTATGTTTGTTCAAATGAGTCCCAATTTTGCCTCACTCCAAATTGACCAAATTTAATCTTTATATAAATATTATACTGAAATTTTTATTTTTACTTAAATTTAAATTTACACTAAGAATTTTTCTTATCATTTTAAAAATAATAAAGAATTTTCCTTCTGATTTTAAAAATAATAAAGAATTTTTCCTTCTAATTTTAAAAATAATTAAGACTTTTCCTTGTCATTTAAAAAATAATGAAGATTTTTCCTTTTAATTTTAAAAACAATGAAGAATTTATCCTCTAATTTTAAACTAACTTTAACCGTATTTTTTACATGTAACAAAAATCAAACATAAATATAAATATATATATATATATATATATATATATATTTAATAATTTTCTTCCAAAAGTATGGTTAGGTTTGGTATAAAAATAATAAAAGAAATATTTAAAATAAATGTGAATTTTAATAAAAATAAAATTTTTAGTATAACATTTATATAAAAATTAAATTTGGTCAATTTGAAGAGAGACACAATTAGGACTGAATTGAACAAAAATAACGAAAAATGAGACTGAATTGAACCAAAATAACGAAAATTGAGACTAAACTGAACAAAATTAACAAAATTTGGGACCAAATTGAATATAAGTCAAGAGATACTAACACGTGGCAATGACACCAACTTGACACATGACAGTGGCACTGGCTTGACACGTGGAACTAACATTGCCACGTGTCACAATGCTGACTTGACATGTAGATAACATTTTTAAAATTAAAAAAATTTTAAAAACCACAAAGTGACACGTGGTAATTACTGTTTACCTTCCATTAACAATTTAAACAATGTATGTAAAAAGGACCAAATTAAACACAATTTAAAAAATTAGGACCATTTTAAACATTTTAAAATAAATAGAACCAAACAAAATAAAGTTTACGAAAATCGAAAGTAATAAAGTATTTAAGCCAACAACTTATATATAAATATTTATACAATAAAGGCATAATACAAGCCAGTCATTTGGCTTTTATGTTATGATAGGTTTATAGTAAATCTTCCACCGGTCATGTATCACAAATTCATGCCATGGTTTACTTGGTGAATGCATGAATAAGATCCTATTACTAGAAATGAATGACTCTTTATATGTCATGAATAGTAATTCTTTAATATTACTTTGAGCCAAAAATCTTTAAACATTAAATTTATGAGTTTTTATTAATATTTAATTTTTTTTTCACTTTATACTTGAACTCAATTTTACTCTTAACCAATATATAACTTATATGAATTAATGCAGACATTAAAATAATCAATATTATTATAACATTCTATTTTAAAAGTTTAAAAACATATTAATTCTATAATAAAATTATAATGTGATAGATAAATTAAAAAATAATTTAAAATATTGAAAAATTATTTTAAATTAGATATGATATATTATGTAATATGAGATCATTCTAAACTAATAATATGAAAGAATAAATATTCCAAAAAAGGGAATTTGGTATGCAATTTGATATTATATTGAAGATTAACAAAGCAATATTATATTTAGATATTTAGAACTTTGTACGACTTTATTAAATGATAAGTATAATATTGTGTCTTACTATGTATGAAAGTTTCTAAAATAGACTAGGTGATAATTACATGGTGAATTTACTTATAATTTAAGAAGTTATGAATAAAAGTATGTTAATAAATAATATTTATATGAATATTTACGCAATAATTGCGACATTATAAAAATTATAATAATTAAAAAAATATATAAACACGATTAAATATTTAAAATAAAAGAGCTAATTAGTTAGAATTATGAGATAATTGAATATTTTAATGATATGTATAATTAAAATAGTATTATAATGATATGTATATATAACATAATATATATTTTAAAATATAATATATAATATATATATATATATATATATAATATAATATAACCATAATATATATTGTGAGATTTAATAGATAATATAAATAATATATTATGAATATATATATATATAATATAATATAATTAAGTTTCTAATAACTTATTTGGGTAAGAAACCAGGTGAGATTTATCAAAAAAATCTAAATAAGTTTAAGAACTAAAAACATACTTAACCCTAAGTTTATCATAGTATTTTGTGTCTTAAATTTCGTTGGAGGAAAAATTGGTTCTTAGGTTAAACGTTACCCATAAGTAAACCTAGAAGTTTCAAGTGGTTTAGAGAGTGAAACGTGAAAAGTTCTTTGAAGGAGGGATGTGAGTCAGTTAAAGATTAAAATAGGTTATATTAAACTTTGGAGTATTTAGGTGATGGAGTTAATTATTTTAGTTGTTTTAACCGTTTTGATTGTTTCAACTCATTTTAACTTGTTTTTTGTATCTTATTTGTGAATTGTGAATCTATAATGAGTTTTGGTGGTGTATTGATGTTGTGTGAGAAATCTTGTGTGGGAAAGGGATGATTATTAACATGTTTGTTGGTGTGTCTTTCAACAAGAGGTGAAGTCTTGGGCTCTTGGTGAGTTGTGTATACATGATCAGTCTCTAGTGGTGAGTATGAGAGGTTTTAGCTCTATGAGAACAAATGAGTATAAACTTTGCATCGTGGTACAACTAGTAAACTTTGCCCGTAAGTCTTTCTTAGAGAATAGTGGGGAGTGAACTCTGTTTGTAAGACTCTAGGAGCATTGAGGAGTTCTAACTCCAATGGCGAGTGAAGGGATGGTAAGCTACGTGTATGAGTTGAGTTGGCAACCTCATTTGTTTAGTTCTCGAAGAGCGAAAGGATGGAAACACTATGAAAGAGTGTAACAACTAGGAAAATAGTTTATCAAATGGAATTGTGCGAACCTTTTAGATTGAGATCCTTATGTTGGAGAAATTACATGTGTTTGTAAGTTGTGTTGTTTGAGTTTATGATTTTTAATGAAAAGTATTTTCGAACTTATTATGTTCTAAAATTTATTTCTATGATAGCTATTATTTATGTTAGCTCGCCCTTCTATTTTAGTTGTTCTAGTTTCCACTCACGATGATCGTATTTTTATACAAGAGTAGATGATAGTACATATCTTAAGGAAGATGTATAATAGAGATGGAAGTTGTGGGGATGATTGTGGGAAGAAATTGTCTTAGTCATTTTTTTTTAAAAGAAGTTATTTCCCATTGTTAGTTAGAATATTTATAATTATGGAACAATGAGATATGTATTTTATTAGGACTTGGTGAATAAAGATGTTTTATGTTATTGTTAACCAGTAGTATTAGTTTCTTCTATTTCCACTATAAGTGAGAGATAATATTATTGTAGTATCACCCCATGATCATTCTTTTTGTTTTTGTTATAGAAAAATCAATACTTTTAATATGTATGTTGTTGATAATTTATTTTCATTTTAGTCAATAATTTATTTTTAAATTTATTTCATACATATATTTTATGAAATTTATATGTGTGTGAGGGAGAATAATTACATCTGATGATAACCTTTTAACATTTTTTAAAATTTCAACATATTTATTTTAAAATTCATTGGGTTTTTGTGAAACATATTATTTTATTACTCCAAGTTGTTTTAATAGTGCTTTTGCAACAAAGTGTTAAAATATGAATATATTTTGCATTAAATCATGATATAGCAAAGGCTTTGTTTGATGACTTTAAGAAGTAATTGCATGTGATGAATAACTTTGAGTGGTGGTCCGATAATATTTAGTTTTTGAGAAGTTAGACAATTAGTTAATTAACAAATTATTTCATTTGTTAGCAACACAAAAAAGATAACTTGCATTATTATTTACATTTGATAAGTTTAAGCCTAGATAGACTACAATGTCACATGTCATTATCTTGTATTCAATTCAGTTCCTATATTTATTTTTTGATTTAATTTTTTGAAACCCCATTTTTCTCCTTTTCGAAAACTTAAGTCAACTATATACCTTCCAATTTTATTTGTCTCTAAAACTCTCATCCCATTTTCTTCACAAGCTTCTCCTATTTTCTCCTCCCTTTGGTCAAGAGTAGTTACATAACCAGAAGAGGAGAGCTTTACAACTCCACTCACCTTAGATCAGCCCTAGGGTAAGTGAATGCCTTTGCCCCTTTCTCATTTTCATTAAGCCACCTTGAGATCACATGCAAGCACCCCTTTTTCTTTTACATGTTCCATTACAAAGTTTATTAGGAATCTTCTCTTGTTTGTGGCTCCAAGGAAACCTTTGGAGTACTCACTTGAGTTCTTTCATGGATCTAGAGGTACCTTAAATTTTTGAAGTCTTAGAGTATCCTGATAGGATTAGAATCTACCCAACATAACAAAGTGGAAGAAACTAGGGTTTATATAAACTTGCATGTCGGTTTTTTGCCATTTTGGTTCTTTGCATGTTAAGTATGTTGTATGGGTGTAAGAATTATATAATGCATGATAGGCATTTTAGAGTCATGAATTGGTTTGATTGTACTAATTTACTGATTGAATATATGCCCAATTTTGTTGTTGGAAATTCTGTAAAATTAAGTAGGTTTGGAGTTAAATCGTGACATTTGAGGTATGATTTGAATTAGGAGTTTTTTACTTGAGTAGTTGGTCTAATTAGTACAAGTACAACATGTTTTTCTTTACAATTAAATTAGTTAAGAAAAGAATGGAAAGTACTCATTACACCAATTGATAAGTTAAAATTTGCATAATCATGTACCTGTTGTCATACCTGTTAGCATAAGCAACCTTGGTGCAAAGATTTGATCAAGCAAAATGCATGGGATCACATGTGGTTGATGAAGATTGATGAATATCCACTTTATGATCATGTTTCTATTGTGTTAAATTAGGAAATTAAGTGAAGAATATGATGTTTACATGTTGTACTATATTCGTAGGCTATATGACATAAGTTAGATGTCTTGTTAGTCTTAGTGTGTCCTTTTCAATATATTAAAAATGGGTTTTAACAAGTTAAAAGGCTTATTGTATATAGTTTCTGGTATGAATGTATTCAATCAGTTGAATTGTTTTTCAATCGTCTAATTTCAGTTAAGTCAAGTGAAATCAAAAGATTGTACAGACAAATCAACTTATTGAATTCACTTAAGACCAAATTATATAAGCTATCTTTTAGAGAGCAGAGACACGATTTTGAGTTTTTGAGCGCGAAAAATAGTCATTCATCTTTGGAAAACTCTCTCCCTGAATCACACAACTACAAGTGTTGGATTGAAGATCTTGGTTAATATTAAAGGCATTTTGGCTTGCTAGGAGCTTGGAGAATTCAAGTTTGGTTGGCTAGGGAGAGCCATCATCAAGTTTTGTAGTTCTTGTGCCTCTTATTATGTTCCTGGTGTGATTCCAGGTCTGTAAGTGTATTTCTTACAAGGTTATAATGGAGATTTTTGTGTGAGTTAAAAATCTCGGTGTTTCTATTGTTCAAAAGTGTAATCTTGGTTTGTGATTTGTAAAAATTTTGATAATAGTGGAAACCAGACTCATGTTGTCCTGGTAAACTAGATGTAGCTCTGTGATTGAGTGAACCAGTATAAAAACAACTATCCAATTCTTTTTCCTTCATCTTGCTCACTTTAAAATCTTAAGAAAATAAAGCTAATTAATCTTTATTGTGTTGCATGTGTTTTTGTGTAATTTGATAGTGTAATATGTTTAGAAATACTGTTTGGAATGAATCTTGTGTGAGAAAGCATGTTGTTTAAGGGAGATTCGCGAATTCTGCATTCTGCATAATTTTCCAGTATTTTAGCCGATTGTTTTGAAATTTTAATCAGCTGATTCATAAATGTATGAACAAATTAACTTGTTTTTTATTTTTTGACCGATTGAAAGTGTACTATTATGCAACTTTTGCATTCTAATTTTATGGTCTAATTGATTCAAAGAAAATGGGTCTTTTGCTTTCGAAAAGTTTTATATAGTCAATTTAACCCCCATCTTCTTGGCTTAAACCACCATTTCATTACTAATAATACTATTGGGCGCACTCTTTAAAGAGAGTTCCAATGGTCACTAGTGTTGGGCTGTAGCCCAGGCCACTAGGCGCTCCATGGGCAGTGAGCCCCTATCACAACAACATTGGTCGTGCCTTAAGTGCCAATGGGCGTCACTTCTAATGTGTTCTCTGATACTTTATTTTCTGCATTTTTCTGATCTTAGGGGTTCAAATGGTTGATCTTATTGATGTTCATGGTTTTATTAGTAGTTGTGTTTGATGATGCAAAAGTTCTAGTGGATATATGTGTTGATATAATTCAGAGACTTTCGTGGGAAATTCATTGTTATGTTCTCATTAGTGTATGTATTGATGTATGGATTCAAGTAAAGAGGTATCTTGACGCTTTAATGACCATTCACACTTAAATATAATAGAATGGGTTATATGGTGAGTCGTAGCAAGAGGTCATAGTCTAAGGGCTTGGTTGGCCCTAAGACGCGAATGAGATTAATCTTGTGAGTAGTAGGGTGAAACTCATTGGCAATGACTTAACAGAGTAGTTGAGACCACCACGAGTGCATGCCACTAGTGAATCTAATATCAATAAATGTATATAGATAATTGAGTCTATAAGAGTCTTTAATTACATGTTTCATTACTATGTGACTATTAGAAGTGTTGGCATTATAATGAAATCTATTTACTTGATATATGTTAGCTTTTTTATAAACTAGTTTACCCTCTCTTGTGCTTGAATTTTCTTGGTTTGTTTTCTCCTTTTGTAATGATCACCATTATTTGGTGTGAGAAAATGAGAAAATAAGTGTTGATCTATTTGAAGAAGGAGATGATGTTTCAGTTCTCCATTTCTTGGTTCAACATTCCTGGGCATTATTATCTTTTTGAAAAACTCTATAGTTCTTATATAATTTTTATTGTCTCTTTGGTCTATATATGCACTTGATTTTGTTTCAGTATATCTTTTAAGATGATAATAATTAAGTAATCATATACTTTGTTCCTGATTGATGATTATCAATTATATAATGTTTTATTTAGTAGTATTGCATTATTAAATGGGATGTTACCTTTTTTGTATCAGAGCATTCATTCCTTAGGAAATCTATTGGTATAGGCGTGCTTAGTATCTATGGTGTGTTCTTTGTCATGTTATGGTTAGTATGTTAGTTTCTTTTAGTTAGATTGATGGTTTTTCTCTTTATAAGCAAACTTATGCAACCTTATCCACCCCCTCCAACCTCGGATATGCCCAATCTAGCAAGGGTAATCGAGTCTATAGCAACAACTTTCTAGCAACAGAGTGTTGCCAAGTGCAGCAAAACCAAATGGCCATGCTCTAGTTTTAGTTAAATTGTATATCATTTAGAGACTTAGCCTCCTCAAGTGTCTTTGACTTGATCATGCCTCTAGGCTAGCCAAGTGAGTGTATGAGTTCTTGTGTGATAATCCATTGAATTGGTTACTCTACACCAAATGAATAAGAGCATGTTTTATCTCCCTGTTGGTTTTATTCACCACTGGTCTCACAATATTGCTGAAATTTAGCGGTCATGCAAATGTTGAATACTCTCCCAAAGTATGTTATCCGTGACTTTCTCCTGCCATATTTGCCTATTCTTCTTAATTTGATGGTTGAATATGAGAGAAATTTGACAAATCTGGTGCACTTTCTATCTCTCTTGACGAGGCTTCCTCGCGTCGAGTCGTCGTTCTAGACTCATGTGTGTGAGTCAACCACCGAGGAGAAAGAGACTCTTCTCTCTCTCTTTGAGATGTGTGGGAGGTTTTTTTTTTCTCTTTTGAAGCTGGGTTAGCTGTGTCCAACTCTCCGATGGAGGTGCCCCTTGATTAGTTGAGGTGAATATTTTTTGGAAGCAGTCCTTTCCATAAATCTTTCCTTTTCGAGGTTATCAAGTTTTCGGTTGAGGACTTGGAACAACATTAACAACAACAATAGATCTTTCCTTTTCAAGGTTATCGATTTTTCAATTGAGGACTTGGAACAACAACAACAACAACAATATATATTTCCTTTTCGAGGGTATCGATTTTTCAATTGAGGACTTGGAACAACAACAACGAAAACAACAATAACAACAACAACAATAACTACAAAAACAATAACTACAAGAACAAGAACATCAACAAGAACAAGAACAACAAAAACAAGAGCAAGAACAAGAACAACAAGAATAAGCACAAGAACAACAAAAACAACAACAACAAAAATAAGAACAAGAACAACAACAACAAGAATAAGTACAAGAACAACAAAAACAACAATAACAACATAATAATAATAATAATAATAATAATACAATATGCATATTTGAAAAAGGTTATCATTCTCTTTGTCTATCAGTTATTTGTCAAAATTAGTCTTGTAATTCAGAACTTTACTGCCAAAGAGAATAGTCAAGTCTTAAACACCAAAAAATTATATCACAAAATCACTTATAAGTTGTCTATTTTTTGCATAAAAGTTTCAAAGTTGGACTGAAAAAACTCAATTTGTTACATACAAAATCAAAGACCACTTTCTTTCTTGATAAAAGAGGAAGAGCTTGTTAATGGAATTGAAATTCCAAAATAAAAGACGAAAAACTTGTAGACAAGACTATAACATTGAAAACTAAATGATAGTTTTGAGAGAAAATTGCAACCTTTTTCAAATATGCGTCCCCTATGGTTTTGGATACATGAATGAATGATGATTCACTAAGCAAAAATAATTTTGTTAAGATTGGGATAAGTTAAACTTAAATTTATCTTTTGATAATTTTTCTAATAGAAAGACATTGAAAACATTAACAAAGGAGTATCATAGTTTTCTGCTAAGGTCATTGTAAAACTCACCATTGTGAGCATATTCCATGCAGGAGAAGGATGATATGGTTCTTCAAACTGAACTAAATCTCCATCTCCCTCCACATTAGATGATGGATTCTACACTTCGCTAGTTGATCCTTCCAAATAACCTTCGTTACAACAACACATTTACTCAGCAAAATCGAAACAAATAAAAATATATGTGATTAAACAAATTTCGGTGGATTATATAAACAACATAGTTTCAAATGACAGTTAGTAGTATTTCGTTGATAATGAAAAAATATATACTCTATTTTCATTATACTGTTATATAAAGATATTATATTATATCTATTATATTATGTTATCATTATCCATTGTCTACTATTTGTTATTATGTTATTTTTATTTTATAATAACTAAATATTTTTTTTATAACTAACTATTATGTAATAAAATTTTAATTTTATTTTTATAATTCTATTACACTATGTCGCAATCGAAATCGCGACGGGACGACGAACCAAAAAAAAAAGAAAACGGGTTTGAAAAAAGATTTGGGAGTCGCCACCATAGTTATTCTAGAAAACTATGGAAAACCATGAAGATAAGACAAGTCTGCGAAAAAACTAGATTTTGGATCCAGGAGTTGGTTACGCGTAGGGAAGGTGTTAGCACCCTACAGCGCCCGTCCGAGGGCGGTACCTTTAATTAAAAATGCAAAGCCGATGTGGTTTTCAAAATGTTAATTTTCCCCAAAAATAATAAGACAAATAATATTAAAAAGAAACAAAATATTTGTTAATTTTTTGGGCCCGACAAGGATTGACCTTGGTCCTACGTATTCTCATTAAAAATGAGAAATCAGGGTTAAGTAGTTCTTTAAAAGGATATTTGAGAAACAATTGAGAAAATAATTTATTTTTTTGGAGGTGAACCTAACAAGGACTGACCTTGCTCCTACGTATCTCACGGTGGAGAATCAAGGATCACGTAGTTCTTAAAAAGTTTGTTTGTTTGAAAATGTTGATGTTTTTATATTTTGAAATTTTATATATTTTTTGGTATTTTTGAATTACTTGAAAATATGTGTCACACGACGCGAGCGGTCAGACAGACATTAAAAGAGAAAGAAAATCATTTTTAGTATTTTTGAATTATTTGGAAGAAAATGTCACACGACGCGAGCGACCGGATAGCCACTAGAAGTGAAATAAAATTTTTTTTGGTATTTTTGAATTTCTCATTTTTTTGTGAAATTTTTTATGATTTTCATACCTTTTTTGATTCTTTTTTTTGAAATATTAAAAAGGTGAAAATAATGATTAAGGGTGGCAGCACAATTAAGGGGTGTGAAGAATGATTAAGGGCAGCCTTAACACTTTTTCGCTTCAAAATAGGAACCCTATTCATCTATCTTCTTCCTCGAAGGTCAACACCTGATCTAGGTCTGTCGCCGCACGCTTCCAGCTGACCGAAGTTATCACCACTGTGGTGCTTATGATCGAGACTGTCGCCGCTGGCTTATGATTTCACACTTCACAGTTTTAAAGCTCCGACTCGCTGACGACAACGCTGCCAACAATATTTTTTCTTCCTCCCGTGGTTTCTCCGCTTCTATTGGATGCGTGTGATGATGAATCGTAGGGATGGGTTGTAATAGAAACAAGGTGGTTTCTATTGATGATGAAGAATGGGTGTGATTGTAGTTTTTACGCAGGTGTGAGACGAAGATGATGGTGAGCGAGTGGCCAAGTGAAGACGTGTTCTGCAAAATATAATTGTTTGTGAAGTGTGTTTGGGTTCTGGTTTGGATCTCCTGCAAGTGAAAAGTGTAGGTGATGATAGGGGGAATGCTGCGGGATTGGAATGGGATGTTGTGGGATTGGAATGGAGAATGAGTTTGAGGTTGGAGTGAAAACGTGACTGGAGAGGATTTGCACGTGGGTGTTTTCTGGGTTCTCTGTTTGTTATTTTGGTTTCTATGCAGGTGGATTCGAAGAAATGAGGAAGAAAGATTGTTGTTAGATGAAGGTATGAATCAGGAGATGAAAGCCAAGACAGATTTTGGCTCATTCGTGTGTGAGTGGTGTGTTGGTGAAAATGAGTATGAAGTGGGTTCCGTGACCGAGTATAAGCAGTTGATTCAAGGATGAAAGTGTTGGTGGATTATGTTGATTCAAGGATGAAAGTGTTGGTGGATTATGAACGATAGTGAAACATAGAGGATAATGGGGTGATGGATGAAACTGGTTTGGAGATTATGCGTGCACAGGTGAGGAAGAATGGAGGATGAAGAGGATTATGATGGCATGATGATCGTACGAGAACAACGATAGTGCACGGTGATATTCGCGGATTTGAGGGAGCATATCTCGTTTTCCAGACTCAAACAACAACAACAACAAGGAGCACAATATATTTGAATCATAGAAATGAAACCCGGCATACTCACATCATGCATATTCACAACACATCATGCTCACTCAAACATTCAATCATTCAAGTTGAAGCGCTTACCTCTCTCGGTTTCACTTATGTTGCCCTAGCTCGCCACGTTCCTCCGTTTCTCTCCTCTCCTTGTTGCCTTTCTCCCCTCTTTTTTTGTTATCTCTCTAGTCCGTGTAAGACCCGTGAAAATCAATTAATTAAATAATTAATTAATTAATAAATACGGGTAGAAAGAGCCTTTATGACATTAATTATTGTTTAATGTGACGTTGAAGAGTACTAGCTCAAATGGTTGAGAGTACTTGTTTGTGTGAGAGGACTTGGGTTCGAGTCCTATGTATGGCAATTATGTGTTGTATGGTTTATTATTATTTTGTTTTGGTAATGTAATTGTGAATGGTGAGTGATAGTATAATCATAAGATTATAATGGTTATCACCGAATGTGATTTGGCATAGTGGTTATGCTTTGTTCTTATGAGTGGAAGGTCACGAATTCAAACCATGATGGGCATAGAGTATCACAATGGTGAGACTCTGTGAATTTCGCCCAAGTGTCCTTAGGGTTGGACCACGAATGAGTTAGTTTCGTGAGACTCTGTGAATTTCGCCCAAGTGTCCTTAGGGTTGGACCACGAATGAGTTAGTTTCGTGAGACTCTGCAGTCCCAAGACCTAGCGTTTTGAATTTCCCGCATTTTTTGGAAATGGTTTCATAATAAATGTGATATTTATTCTATTTTAGTATTTATTTATTAAATATTAGTAATATTCCTTAGGGATGTTTCAGTCCGAGTGTGTTGAGAGCCAAGAAACTCTGCCCCCTCTCCTTTTTTTGATGGCTATCCCCTTTTTTTTTTATATCATCATGCCATCCTCATTACCGTGCCTGTTTCCCATCTTATGTATGTTTTTTTGAATTTTTGCCGATGACCAAAAAGCATGAGGCAGAAAACCTTCTGGCCACACTACTAACATTGTTATGACTGTCATTGATGTAGCCGTGACACACATGCTCACAATTTCCCTTTGAGTGCCAAAACCTCAAGAGGAGAGTAACGTATGAAGATCAACAATTTTCTTTGCATGAGGGTGGAAAGGTCAACAGAGGTAGAGCGGAGGTGGAACAACCAAAGTTGACTTTAATTTTCATCCGTTTTTTTTTTCTTCATTTTAATGAATTTTTTAATACATAATATTAACAAAAACACAAAAACGAAAATGATAAAAAAAAAGATAAGATGAAAAATTAAAAATAAAAGAAAATAAAAGAAAAGAAAAAGAATATAAAGTAAAATAAAAACAATAAAATAAAAGAAAACAAAAGAACATAAATAAATAAAAAAAGCGAGAATATATGTACTTAAAAAAGAAAATAGAAATAAAAAGTAGAAGGAAAATGTGAATGATGTAGGAATTAAAAAAGGTATGACTAAAACAAAATTTTGAAAGAGAAACATTTTAGAACCTTAATATATTTTTTTTGAAATTTTTGGAAACCAATTTTATTTACTACCCAGACGAAATTGGGTGTTGACACACTATATGTATGGAATTAGAGTCCACAAATTAGTGTGGGGTTTCACTATGATTGCAGTAGAAATGGAGTGAAATGGAGGAGTGGATTCAAGCTTGGAGGCTCTTAAAGCAATGAAGGTGAAATGGAGAGGAAACCTAGAAGAGAAATCTATTATAGGGAAGGAGGCTAGAGGAGTTCTTGGTAGAGACTAATCTAGCAAAGTGACTCTAGAGGTAATAGGTGGAGTACTCTCAACACTTAGTCTATTACCAATCCAAAGTAACCAAATACAAGAGTAGAATGACCCTATTTATAGGAATCATGGCTGGCCAAATGAAATGAGAAATGTAGCATGAAATAAAATGGAGATGTAGCTTGAAGAAGAAGCACAAAGGTGGGTCGTGTGATGCAAAGGAGGAAGGGATCTAATGCCATGTGGCAATCACACTCTCCTTGCATGCACCAAGTAACAAAGGCACGCCAAGCCTTGCTTCCAAGCACATTCTCGACCAAAAGGTTTGAATTGGGCTTGCATTGGCCCAATTTTGAAACTAAACAATAAAGTACTTAGTATTTTTATTCTAGAACATCGCCTAACATGTGGCTCAAAATAAAAGCTATTCTAATGCTTCAATCATGTATGCTTTCATATTTTGAAGTCTTCTTTAGCCCATGAGAACAACATATAAAGCCTATGATGAATTTGATCCTCTTGAGGCAAGCCCATTTGGATCCTCTTCATCATGCTTCTAGTGATTGGGCCTTGGGGTGGGCTTGGGCTTGTTGATGCATTTAGGCTTAGGCTTGTTGGGACCACATCATCTGCTTGAAGAGGATTTGCCCTCAAATCTTGATATTCATCATCCATGGATCCTAGAAAAGGAATCAAATCAGATATATTGAAAGTGGAATGAACACCATACTCAAAAAGAAGGTCTAATTGATAAGCATTGTCATTAATTTTCTTGAGTATTTGAAAAGGACCATGTATAGAAGGTGTGATAGTAAAGAACACATCCTTTAGTTGTCTTATGTTATTGACTAAGTAAGTTTGTTCTTGGTCTTTTACCACTTGTGGAAGTGAAAAAAAAACAAGTACAAACTTATGATGACAATTATTAAACAAAAGTTGAAGAATTTTGTGTACAAGAGCAAAAGTATATCTAAAGTAGAGAACAAAAGAAGAATGTCTTGTATTTTTGAAAGTTTCTTGATGATTAACAAGGCCTACTTCACAACATTGTTTTGCTTTATTTAGCATCGTCCAAGGGTCATTAACTCTATATAATTAAATACAAAACAATATTAATTTTCTTGTGAGAGTTCGAGGACGTTAATTTATCCCCAAGTAGTGTCAGTTACGGTACGCCCCTCGCATATTATTAGAAAAAAATAATACAAAATTATATTACATTTGTTGTGAGGGTTGGGGGACACCCTTTTTTTTTTACCTAGTAGCCTCGTCCAGGAGATGTTAGCTACTTAATATTATAAAAAAGGTTAAAATACTCCTTTGGTCCATGTTTTTGTTGAAAAATCTCAAATAGGTCCTAAGATTTTTTTTAGTCTCAATTAGGTTCATATTTTTGAAAATGTGTAACAATTAGGCCCATTCCGTTAGTATAGAGTTAATAGTGTTATAGATGTGCCATGTGTCAGCTCCACATTTTTTTGAATTTCTTTAAAAAAAAATTAATTTTTTTTTGAAAATTATTCATGCCACGTGTCACGTCAGTATTGTGCCACGTGTCAAGTCAGTAAGGTGACACGTGTCAAATCATTGTCTGAATCTCAATTTGGTCCATATATTTGTTATTTTTATTACATTTCAGTCCATTTTTTAAAATTTTTTTAAATATATTTATTTTAACTTTTTACAAAATTGTTTTAAAATTTTATATTTAAATTTATAAAATTGTTAATTTTAAACCAACTCTAACATTTGTATATAAATTATTTAAAACAATTT
>Ga0214543_1007480_pt1 | contig 18690 bp, 8 predicted proteins | sample CNSS2metaG_FD_160094 | JGI IMG/M metagenome (GOLD analysis project Ga0214543, IMG submission 160094) | Root nodule microbial communities from cowpea collected in UCLA plant growth center, Los Angeles, California, USA - CNSS2 | ecosystem: Host-associated > Plants > Roots > Nodule | place: USA...
TATATATATATATATATATGTATATATATATAGAATATGAAGAATGACAGGTTTCATCTGACTCATCGATAGAAAATATCACTTAAGTTATTACGATCAATTTTTCGTTTAATACCTTCACTTAGTATTAGAAGTATTAAAAGTGAATTTTAAGCCTAACTCAAATTTATAAAACCCGTTTGTAAATTGAGAATTGTACTCACTTATATATTGTGAATTGGCTTTATCTCTAGTTGATGTGAGACTTCCAACACACTCCCTCACGCCGGCCGATGAATATTCATCTCGTGCGTGGGACTAAAAATTAATGGGTAGTCGGTTAGCAACCCGATAGCGGATGGAACAGAATGTCCAAGAAATGTCGGTAGGATAAACTCTAACTTGACTCTGATACCATGTTATGGAAGTGGAGTTTAAGCTCAACTCAACCCCACAAAACCGGTTTGAAAGATGAGGATTACACCCACTTAAATATTGTGATCGATGTGAGACTTCCAACACTTAGCAAAAGTATAAGTGTTTAAACGAAATAAGTATATTTTGAATCAATCTAATGAGTAATTAGCTTCACATTTTCACACAATCTAGTTGTCTTTACTCAATTTTGATAGAAATGAGGATGAGACAAAAAAATCATATATATTAAAATGAAAATGAGAACAAGAACAACTTTTTAATTTAAGAATTTATAAGTATGAAAAATACTTATTATTGTTATTTTATTGGACCTCTTAATTGTACTCAATCATGTGTTTTGTGGGAAGTTTTAGATTGTTTTTAGGTTTCTTTTAGGTTATATATATTTTTGTGTTTTCTTGGAGATTATTGTATAGGAAAGTGAAGGATTGGAGAAGAAGTGAGGTTATTCTGTCAGGACCTAGTCGCCCAGCAAGATGGATCAGTCACCCAGTGAGTGTGCTCTGTCACCCAGCGAGTGATCATCGGTCGCCCAACGAGTAAGTCATCTCGCCCAGCGAGAGGAAAGTTTTCTGAAGTGGTTATAGTTTTGAAAGTTGCACGAAACTGTTGTGATGAAGTGTGGGAACGCGACAAGACCAGGAAAGATACGAAAAAGTGCCATTCTAGGGCAAGGAGACTTCACATTAATTCATCCATTCCATCAAATTCATCCATCCTTTGTTCTCTAGATGCTTAGGAGTGACTAAACTCCTCCTTCATTGGGGTTGGATGTAATGAACCTATACTCTTTGTAATTTTCCTATGCAATGTAATCTTTTTCGTGTTCATATGTTCTATCTCAATTATAAATGTGCTTGATGGAAATCTTTGCTATTTGCTTGTATCTAATTATTGGAAAATGAATTGGAACTTAACCTTAGATAGAACAACCATGAGATTGGATTCTAGGAATAGACGTAATTTCTAGGTCATTCTATACACTAAATCTTAATGCAAGTCATGTGTTAAAATAGTTAAGGAATTAATATTCTAACTATTTGACTTAGAACTTACTTCAAAGGAATTAGGGGCTAGTAAGCTTATGATGAGGATGTTTAAGCAAGATAGAGAAATTGTGTAGGAAATATTACGTTAGTATGGTTCATGACATCCAACCTTGGTGAAGTCTTTCCTAATTTCTTTTATCACTTTAGTGTTTATTAATTTTGCATGTTAATCTTAAACTAAACCAATCGTTTATGTTGGCATTATTGCTAAAATTAGTAAATAATCACACTTAGACAAACGAACACAAATCCCTTGGAAAAACTATACTTGGACTTCCTTTTTTACTATTTGTAACGAATTGGTACACTCCCCAAAGAGTTAACAAGAATAAAAATAAGATAATCAAATAAGATAACAAAGAATTGGTACACTGTGATATCTTTTAAGTAATTTTTAAATATTTATAAATTAAAAAAAAATGAAAAGTCATTTAAGAGATATCATCTCAAATTGTAAGAAAAAATTGTTAAAATTAAGTTGTTAAAAAATATTTTTTATCAGTAAATAATTTTTAGGACATATAATTGATGTATGAATACTAATATCAATATGTATTTGATGATTTGTAAATGTACCAATTTATAATTTTAACATCTCCATATTTATGATTGATATAAATGTTCTCTGTACAGGAAGAAGTAAATTCAAGTGCAAACTTTTAAAGTGGCCTTTAGAGCTTTTGTCTGTTATGTTATAATGTCCCTTTTATGAGTTTGTTTCTTTTGTAAGTTTTGGTGTACATGGATTAAATGGTTAAAGGTTTTTTTTATTGAACGTTACAAGTATAATACCACAATTTTTTAAACCACAAGAAAATAAATACAAAGAACATCTTATTTAAATATATAATAGGTTCATAAATTATTATTTTTAATTAGATCTTCAAATTTTTAAAATACATATAATTTAGACTTTGATTTCGGGTAAATTTTATAACTGGATCTCTAAAAGTTACCATAATTTCGTACTCCAAATATTAAAGTTATTAATTAATCACATTTTTTTTTAGAAATCAAGTTAAATATTGTAAAAAACAAAATTCAAAAGGCAATATAGCAAACCTTGTTTCAATTATTGAATACTTTTTCCCACTTCTCCTACATCTTATTACTTAACCCACATGACAATGTTCCTGATGTTATTATATCTAGAGATACTTGTGGTTTAAAAGATTACTTAAATAATTATTTAAGATATAAAGTAAAAATATGTTTGAAAGTATAATTCTAGATAAGACATATAATAAACATGAGCACACATAAACCTAATTCAAATAAGTTGTTTAATAAAGTATAAATTTTAAAATATAAAGAAATTCCATTTATAAGCATAAATAAAAAAATGTAATTTATAAAATTAAATTCTAAATTATTTTCCATTGATTAATATTTTTATTAATAACTTTAATTTTGTCTTTTATTTTTTAAGATATTTAAGTAAAATTATCAAAAAATAGTGGATATCCATAAATTAAACAGCATAATATCATATTTATTATATTAAAAAAGAAATAATTAAAATATATACTTATTATTTTTCTAATACCCGTGTTTAATTATTATTTTATATTTTACCTGTATACATTCAATTTATTTTTCATCGAGTGTACTATGTGAAACTAAAAATATTTTTCTACTTTATAAAATATTATTTTTTTTACTTTATAAAATAATATTTCTCTACTTCATGGGACACAATTGAGTAATAATAAGGGCATGTTAGTGTCGTACTACTACTTTAATTGGGAAATGCCCCCTGCTTTGGGGGCTTCAGTGCCTTTTACTTTGGAAAAGAACCTTTTCTTCTTTATTCTTTCTTTATAAGTCTAATTACTTTATATCACTGTTGCATCCGATTATAAAAGATATTCTGGGGATAAATATTTTTTTTCGAAGTAATTACTCAACTAAAATTTTTTATACTACCATAAATTTTTCTTGCAAATTGCTAAAAAATTTGTAAAAAAAACCTTTTTCTGTTATTTTTTTAAAAATTTTAATTGATAGATAATTTTTTTGTGAATAATTATTTTTTATAAAATTATAAAATTTGTAATTATTTTTTACAAAATTTGTTGCGAAAAATATTTTATACAAAATATTTTAAAAAAATAGTAACATTTTCTTGCAATTTTTTTACAACAAAATTTATATATATTTTTTACAAAAGAAAATTCAAAACAAAATTAAAAAAAAAATATGAATTTTCTTAACAATGTTAAAATTAAAAATAGTTACTAATCAAAATTTTGATATCATTTAGTATGTATTTTCAAAAACATTAGTTTTGATTCTTACATTTCTAACAATGTTAAAATTTATTTTGGTGATGATTCTGACATGTTATTTATTTGATTTTTAAAATGAAATAACACTTTTTTAAACATTATTAATAATATTTTTGAACAAAATTAACAAAAAATATGAATTTTCTTAACAATGTTAAAAAAGAAATAGTTACTAATCAAAATTTTGATATCATTTAGTATGTATTTTCAAAAACATTAGTTTTGATTCTTACATTTCTAACAATGTTAAAATTTATTTTAGTGATGATTCTGACATGTTATTTATTTGATTTTTACAATGAAATAACACTTTTTTAAACATCATTAATAATATTTTTTAAACATTTTAAATAACACCTGTTGTTTCTGACTTTTAAATTTCAATAAATAGATTTTATGAGTAAATTGTTAATAAATTTTTTTAAATATAACTAGTGAAAATACATGTTATTTTGTAGATTTTTTTTATTAAAAAAATTATTTCAGTTTAAAAATAAGTAATTTAAAAAAAATAAAAAAAATAAATTTATTAAAACGATTACTTACATAATTATTTTAATTTTAAAAAATAGTTATTTATTAAAAGATAAAATTGAAAATAAAAATATGAACATCAAGATGAGATATCTTTTATGTATAGGTATCAACATTAATTTTTTATATAGATGATATAAAAAAATCACATTAATTTAAATAATCAAAATAATTAAGGAAATAAGGCCTAATCATATAATATTTTCAGAAAAATAGAAAGGGTATCAACAAACGAATTATGAAAATTATATCAATTTGTAAGAAAATGCTTTTATCAATATTAGAAGATAAAGTTTAAAATTGGCGAACAATTATAATTTTATTTTAAATTAAAAATGATATATATATATATATATATAAGTTAGAATAATTTTATTTATAAAATTATTGTTTCTTTAAAATTAAATTTTTGACTTTTGTCTACCTCCACTTTATCTTTTCTCTAGAATGATTCAATAACGATCTTCCATTAACTTTTTTATGGAACTATCAGTTAATTATTAATTGAAGTTTATTGTAATGTAATTATTTATTAGGCTTTTACTTTTGGGAATAATTAGAGGATTTCGCATTATCAACATCATTATTGTTTTAGATCTAAGAGAGTACTTTTGAGTAAGACATTGTTCCGAAAGGAACCTTTATTTGAGTTAGATTATGAGAGTGGAGGAATCAACATGTACGTAGAATAGTTAGATACAAATTTAACTTGACTTTTTTTATCAGTAAATTTTTTTAATATATATATATATAGATATAAATACTTTAAAAGTGTCTCGATCTTTATACAGGTTCTGATTTTACATTAAATTTCATAAATAATGTCACATCCCATTTAAATAAAATAATCTACTAAATAAAAACATCGCATAATTATAGTAATAAACGAGCAATCAGATAGACAGTACATATAAGGATTTACCATTACAGTCATCTAGGAAGTACTTAAAAGATATTGAGGCATATCAAACAAATGCCTCTAACAAAACATAAATCTAAAAGTTAACTGTTTTGCAAAAGAAGCTGTTCATATAACAGGGGATTACAAAGGCATTAGAGCCTTAAAACTGCTCCTAAGAGCCACACACAACAGGCCATCTAAACTGCATCGCTGTCGCCGTCAAGTCTACCTTCAGCGTTCCTCCCATATGCTTCCACAAAAAGGTGATCATCGCAAAAGAGAAAACAACACAAGAACATACACAAAATGAAAGGGTAAGCTAGTGTAAAACAGTTTTAATCATAATATGACAGGCAAGTACTTGTGACATCTCCAAGCATACAACACAGCACGCACAAAATCATGTTATGGCAGACAAGTAAGACACTATGACTCAATTATCCGAATAAATATAATAAGATCGGATTCACTGGACGTTTGCGCTTATGGTGGCCTCTATTACTTTGCAGAGTCATTGCCAATGGGTTTCACCCTACCACACACAAGGTTAGCTTTCCAGCATCTAAGGCCATTATCCTGCCAACGACTAAGGCCTCCCGCTACTCTTACCACTTGGATTAGTTTGCTCTACATGAGACTCACTGATCCTTTAGAGTTTCGGGATGTGATCCTTACTTGGATCCTTATCTTAATTATATACACTACACACCACCATGAGATCTCCCTACGAGACTCATGGAATTACGCATATCTCACACCAAATTCATGTTCATACCATAACCACCACCTTTATCTCAAACATCCAATTATCGTGCAAGTTCTCAACCAACCAACCAAAACCCATGTGTTACTTATGCCAACATACCAGTTTCAGTCCATAGAAATCAAACAACCACGCATATTCACATACTTCAGGTTTTGAAAGGGGTAATTAAACCAATCACATAAACCACCAACCAAACAGGAAATAAAACATAACTAAATCACCCCTCTACAGCAGCCTCGCTCAAGCTAAGCGCCCTCGCTCAGGCGAGGGAGGTTGCCTCGCTTAAGCTGCAGGCTCTCGCTTAGGCGAGTCTGCAAACAGTGGCCCTGGGAGATTTTCACGAATTCTCGCTTAGGCGAGACCTTCTCGCCTGAGCGAGACAGAGCGTCGCTAAAAATGCGAATGGGCTGCCTAGGCGAGCGCTCGAGGCTGAACCTTAGACGAGCCTCTGATATTCTCGCTTAGGGGAGACGAGCTTGCTTGGGCGAGAATATCAGTTCTCCCTCACTGTTCCACACATGCAAGGCAGAAAAACAACACAGAGCAACATCCAGGATATAAGTCAACCATTTACACATGATTAATATACCATTCAAGCACCCAAAACACACAACAACTCTCAAACATACAAAAATAGCTTTAGAACTTAAAAACCTAGCTTCCCTTACCTTTTTAGGCGCAAGAGAAGGGAGCAACAACTTAGAGAACGCAACCCAGGCACAACAACTCCACGAACTAAGATAGTGAGCTGAAACAAAAACCCCAGGACCCAAAACGATTATAAGAATCCTAACGCAACTAAAGCACCCAACTAGAAAGGGGAAGAAAGGCTATAACAGATATGAGGAGTAACTTACTTGGAGACAGAACAACCTTATCTAGCTCGAAGATGGAACAATCTTTGTGCCCTAACAGAGCTCTAATTGGAGTCAAGAGTGTTTGAGGGAGGGAGACAGTTTCTGAAAATGGAGACAAGTGCAGAATAAGTGAGCTGAAAGGGATATTGGGGTCCCCTGGTGGGCTGGTCTTGGGCCTACGAAAAGGCCAGACCCAACTCTTATAAGCTAAAAGAAATGGGACTTACAGTTAAACTAAAACAACCTAATAATTGTGATGTTGTTTGTATTTTACTTAGATTTTAGACTTAGAGGAAATATGTGGATGGTAAAATTATTTGGATGGTAACTAATATTAGCAAATCGTGTAAATGTTGAATTGACAAAACTAAATTATTTATTTTGGAAGGTTTGTTAATTATATTTAGATACATGTATATTGTAAGGATTAAAAATAGCCGAATACAATTGTGGGGAGGTTTAAATATATTTATTGTTAAAATGTTGAGTTTATAAATATAAAAAATGGTTATTTAAGTTTAGTTTTAATTTTTTTCTTTCTTTGACTTTTCTATAAAATTATGACGAATTTATTCATCATTTTAAAAATTAAAGTCTAACTTAGATATTCTGAGGTAAAGAAGAATAATCATGTTCAATCAAAATTTTAATTAAATTAAGTTCATCTTCTATCAATTTTCTTGAGTTATTTTTTATGTTTTGTCATACATGGGTAGAGTGATACTTGCATGTGACTCGTTTGGACTAAAAATGAATTTGTGTTTCAAATTATTGATATGAATTTTCTATACGTATGAGTAGAGATGACAAATAAACTCGTCCTTGTGGGTATTGCCCGAATCCGTCTCCGTTTTGACGGGAAATTCCCACATTGACTGGGTATGGGTATGGGTATGGATATGAGTATGGGTATGGGGAATCCCCGACTTCTTCAATTGGGTATGGGGATGGTTATGGGAATGTACATATTCCCGCCATAATACTCGTCCCCGCCATATCTCCGTCATCATTTAAATTATTAAAATATTCACAATTAAATAAGTAAAATTATATATATATATATATATATATATATATATATATATATTTCAATTTTTTATTTCTTATAATTATTTGGTTTGTCATGAAACTCATTTGCATCTCCAATATATTTTTCATCTTATCATAACATTTATATAATTATGTTAAAATGATGTATGTCAATTAAAATTTTTTTATGTCTCATATTTGAATATTTCTATTATTTTTTAATATTTTTATTTATTGTATATTTTCCTTTCATATGAGTATGTTTAATACACTCAATTTAAATGTTTAACAGCATAAACATTTCATTTACTAAGTAATATAAAAAAAATTCTTTACTTATTTTTATTAATTTTTGTTTCATTTGAAGAACTCTTTTGTTTTGCTAAAACAATTATTTCTCAACTATTGAGTATATATGTTGATATTTGAAAAGTGATTTTAGATGTCTAAGGTATTTTTCATCTTATCAACCATTAATTATACATTCATTTTTCTTTGTGGGATTTCTTTCAATAGTTTCTTAGACATACATTTGTTAATTTTTTAATATTTTTATTTGTTGTTTATTTTCATCATGTAGAATACTATTTCAGTATATTTTATCTATTTATTTTTTATTTTCTAACTCATTATATCAATCATACTGTAATTTTTTACTATAAATAACTTTTATTTACTACAATATCAAAATTTAATGTAATTACCATGAATATTTTTTATCACCATCCAACATATATTGGAGTTCAAAAGATACAATATCCATGTTAAAAAAAATTTATTATGTTTATTAATTGTTATTTGCGTCATTTTGATTACGTAATGTATTATCATTTTTATTAGTGTATACAAAAAGAGATTCATTAGAATTTAAAAAATTGAAGTAAACAAACATTTAAAATATATTTTAATTTGAATATTTGTTTTTCTTTAAAGTTTTTAAAAATATTTTTAAATTTTATCAACTAGGTTTCATTAATGTTCGCAGTTTGCAAATTTAATAAATGTTTTAGTTCTCATGAAATTTTATTTGGTATTCCAATCTAAAATGTAAACAATTATAATTTATTTCAAAATATTTGATATCGAATAAACAACCATCCTCCTAATATTGAAAATTTGATAATATTATGTTTCCTTTACCGTAATTTTTTATTATTTTATAAAAATTAATTAAAATTTATATTGAAGTAGTAAAGAAACAGGTATGGGTATGGGTACGAGATTATACTCGTTACCCGGTGGGGATGGGGATGGAAAAAAAGTTTGATACCCGTTGGGTTTGGATATGGGGATGGGGATGAATCTTTTTTACGGGGATGGGTATGGGATAGTGAAACCCGTCCCCGCCCCGCCCCACCGGGTAACGGGTATAATCTCGTACTCATACCCATACTCGTTTTCTAACTACTTCAATATTAATTTTTATAAAAGAAAAAAATTACGGTAAAGGAAACATAATATTATCAAATATTCAGTATTAGGAGGATGATTGTTTCTTCCATATCAAATACTTTGAAATAAATTATAGTTATTTACATTTTAGATTAGAATACCAAATAAAATTTCATAAGAACCAAATGATTTATTAAATTTGCAAACTACAAACATTAATGAAACTTAGTTGATAAAATTAAAAAGTATTTAAAAAATATATATAAAAGGAAAAAAAAAATTCAAATTAAAATATATTTTAAATGTTTTTTTACTTCAATTTTTTAAATTCTAATGAATCTCTTTTTTATACACTAATAAAAGTTAGGTTAAATTATACATTTGGTTCCCATTTTCGTAACAAAATATCAATTTGGTCCTTTTATTTATTTTTTTATCTCAATTTGGTCCCTATGTTGGGAAGTTTGATGCAATCAAGTCCTTTCCGGGAGTGGTGTAATAACGGTGTCACTATTATACCAGATGTCATTTCATTTCCTTATTCTCAATTTGGTCCCAATATTTTAATTTTTGTCTCAATTTAGTCTCAATTTTTGTAAAAATTATACCATTTTGTCCTCTCTAAATTGAAACCAAATTTAATTTTTAAATGTACACAAATATTTCTATCAAAATTAATATATCAAGTAAATATTTTTAACAAGATTAAGTTTATTTTAATTTATATTTTACATTAAACTTTATTTAAAATTGTTTTAATAGAAAATAATGCTAATAACAAAAAAAAAAATTCATAAATTGTATTGATATTTTATTACATCATACTTTAATATTGTTTTTTATTTGAATTTATATTTTAAATAATTGCATATTTTTAAAATGTGTAAAATTCAATAATTTATATACAAATGTTTTAGTTGGTGTAAAAATAACAATTATATAAATTTTTAAAAAATTAACTAGTTTATGGAACAATAAAAAAAATAAATTAAAATTTTGAAAAATATTTTAAGTAAAATTGAATGTGAAACAAATTTAAATAAACTTAGTTTTGTTGAAAATATATAATAGAAATATCAATTTGAATAAAAACATCAAATTTAATAAAAATATTCGTATAATATTTATATAAAAGTTTTTTTTTTCAATTTGGAGGGGGACGAAATTGCACAATTTTTGCAAAAATTGGAACTAAATTGAGACAAAAATTAAAATATAGGGACAAAAATTAAGAATGAGAAAATGACACCTGACATAATAGTGACACGTGGCATTGTCACTGCCATGTGGCACGATGTCAGCTTGACACGTGGCAAAACTTTTAATTTTTTTAAAAATTAAAAAAAATTCAAAAGAAAAAAAAATAATTCAAAAAATCCAGAAATTGACACGTAACACCCCATCTAACGTTGTTACAACAACATTAACTAACGAAAAAGACTTGATTGCATCAAACTTTTCAAAATAGGGACCAAATTGAGATAAAAAAATAAAGGGACCAAATTGATATTTTGCTACGAAAATGGAGACCAAAGACATAATTTAACCTAAAAGTTATAATACATCACTGATCAAAATGACACAAAGAACAAATAATAAACATAATAATAAAATTTTAACTTAGATTTTGTATCTTTTGAACTCCAATATATGTTGGACAATGAAAAAAAATATTCATGGCAATTACATTAAATTTTTATATTATAGTAAATAAAAGTTATTTATATAATTAATGTGAAAAAATTACAATATGATTGATAATGAGTTAGAAAATAAAAAATAATTAGATAGAATATATCGAAATATTATTTTACATGATGAAAATAAACAATAAAAAAATGTTAAAAGCTTACAAATGTGTGTATAAGAAATAATTTGAGAGACTATTGAAAGAAATCGCACAAAGAAAATCAAATGTATAATCAAGGGTATAATAAGATGAAAAATACCTTAGAGAAATAAGAAAACTTTTCAAATATCAACATACATACTCAATGGTTGAAAAATAACGAAAATTATTTTAACGAAACAAAAGTGTTCTTCAACTTAAACAAAAATCAATAATAATAATAATAATAATAATAATAAGTAAAGATTTTTTTTATATTACATTAATTTGAGAGTATTAAACATATTCTCATGTTAAAGGAAAATATATAATAAATAAAAATATTAAAAAATGATAGAAATATTCAAATGTGAGGCATACCAATTTTTTAATTGACATACATCATTTTAACATAATTACATAAAGGTTATGATAAGATGAAAAATATAAAGGTCATGACAAATCAACTAATTAGAAGAAATATATATATATATATATATATATATATATATATATGATTACTTAATTAATTATGAATATTTGAATAATTTAAACAGGGACGAAAATATGGCGGGGATATATACATCCCCATACCCATCCCCATACCCAATTGAAAAAGTCGGGGATTCCCCATACTCATACCCATACCGAGTCAATGCGGGGATTCTCCGTCAAAGCGGGGACGGGTTCGGGCAATACCCATGGTAACAGGTTTATTTGCCATCTCTACGTATGAGAGATGGCAAATAAACCCGTCCCCGTGGGTATTGCCCGAACCCGTCTCTGTTTTGACAGGGAATCCCTGCATTGACTGGGTATGGGTATGGGTATGAGGAATCCCCGACTTTTTCAACTGAATATGTGGATGGTTATGAGAATATGCATATCCCCGCCATAATACCCGTCCCCGCCATATCTCTATCATCGTTTAAATTATTAAAATATTCACAATTAATTAAGTAATCATATATATATATATATATATATTTAATTTTTTATTTCTTCTAATTATTTGGTTTGTCATGAAACTCATTCGTATCTCCAAAATATTTTTCATCTTATCATAACATTTATGTAATTATGTTAAAATGATGTATGTCAATTAAAATTTTGTTATGTCTCATATTTTAATATTTCTATTATTCTTTAATTTTTTTTATTTATTCTATATTTTCCTTTCACATGAGTATGTTTAATACTCTTAATTTAAGTGTTTAATAGCATAAACCTTTCATTTACCAGGTAATATAAAAAAAAAAATCTTTACTTATTTTTATTAACTTTTGTTTCATTTAAATAACTTTTTTGTTTCGCTAAAACAATTATTTCTCAACCATTGAGTATATATGTTGATATTTGAAAAGTGTTCTTAAATGTCTAAGGTATTTTTCATCTTATCATAACCCTTAATTATACATTTGTTTCCTTTTGTGCGATCTCTTTCAATAGTTTCTCATTTTGTTTCTAAGGCACACATTTGTTAATTTTTTAATATTTTTATTTGTTGTTTATTTTCATCATGTAGAATACTATTTCAATATATTTTATCTAATTATTTTTTATTTTCTAGCTCATTATATCAATCATACTGTAATTTTTTCACTATAATTGTATAATTAACTTTTATTTACTACAATATAAAAATTTAATGTAATTGCCATGAATATTTTTTATCACCATCCAACATATATTAGAATTCAAAAAATACAATATCTATGTTAAAATTTTATTATTATGTTTATTATTTGTTATTTGCGTCATTGATTAAGTGATGTATTATCATTTTTATTAGTGTATAAAAAAAGAGATACATTATAATTTAAAAAAATTGAAGTAAACAAACATTTGAAATATATTTTAATTTGAATATTTGTTTTCCTTTAAATTTTTTTAAAAATATTTTTAAATTTTATCAACTAGGTTTCATTAATGTTTGCAATTTGCAAATTTAATAAATGTTTTGATTCTCATGAAATTTGTAAACAATTATAATTTATTTCAAAGTATTTGATATCGAAGAAACAACCATCCTACTAATATTGAATATTTGATAATATTATGTTTCCTTTACATTAATTTTTTATTATTTTATAAAAATTAATTAAAATTTATATTGAAGTAATAGGGAAACGGGTACGGGTACGAGATTATACCTGTTATCCGGTGGGGATGGGGATGAGATAAAAGTTTGATACCCGTTGGATTTTGGTATGAGGATGGGGATGAATTTTTTTTACGGAAATGGATATGTCATTTTGTGAAAGTAGAAGTTTTTGGAGTTTTGATAATATAAAAAAGTTTGATCCAGATAAATAAATTGACGTACTGTTAATGAAGTAAGATTGTTTAAATAGATCAAATGTTTAATAAAGATTAAATTTCAAGTAATGAAAAGTTTATTGCACTGGTAATATTCGTCTCTGATTTGGAGTTAATATTTAGTACAATATATCTGATGAGATTTTTTCCAAACACATCGATAAATATATATTTTATTAAATATCCTTTTAAATGTTTAAGATTTATATATGTTGGTATATAATTAATGAAAGAAATAAGAATTTTGGACTTCGAAATATTTTATAGTCATGTACGTATAACTTGTTTATGAGATTGAATTATGCATAATAATTAAATTTAACATTAAACAAAAGTAATTTTGGACATTGCATATAAAATCAAATTGCATCCCATTTTATATACTTTGGATAAGATTACAAATTATTTGAGATGAAATATGAGAAGTGAGAATTAAGTGGCTGATATTATTCATTACATTTTTTTAGGAATTAAGCATTTATGATGGAACATTTATATAGTGGAATCCGACGTATCTCAAAGCGTTTATAACAATTATACTTGTTCATCAATTAAGCAACACCATTTTAAAAAAAGAATATAGAAACATATTGTCCATTATTTTTTATCTATTTGTTATAGTTAAACTTTTCATAAAATAATATTTTATTTCAAGATTTGTCTCAAAAAACTAATTTTTTTTAAAGTAAAATAAACTAGACATACACCCAATGAAGCGTTTATTCACTAAATTGTCAACACTGAGAAAACAAATAAAATTATTTTAAAATCTATTAAAAATAAGTTACTATAATAATAACTTTAAAAATAAGTTACTATAAAATAACTTTAAATTCCTTTTAAGATTAACTATTTTTAAGTAATTTATAAAATTTCAGTGTTTTTAATTGAATCTTTACTAAAAAAATATTTTATCAAGTGTTTGAAATATTTTTATTGTTTGATTTAATTTTAGTACGTAATTATTACTCTTTATTTTTCATTTGTCAATCAACTCATTTTTTTTTTCAATCTTATCTAACTCGTCATCCATGAAAAAGAAAAAAACAAAAATGATAGTTTGGCACATGTTTTAAATATAGATTTATTTGACATCAATTTTTAATAATAAAATATTAAATTAAGACACAAGCTTTTAGTAATATTATATTTTAATAATATATAATTTAATGTCTTAATTTAATATTTCATTATCAAAAATTGATGTCAAATAAATATATTTTTAAAAGTTTGTTTCAAATTGTCATTTTACAATAAATAAATGAGTGAGAGGTGATTGTTGAGGAAAAAGTGAAGTGTTAACTAGAAAACACAAATGATAATAATTATATCATTTCATTGAGAAAAAAAAAAGTCAAACAACATAGAAAACATAATGACTATAGGATGGCGACATGATTCTAAAGATGCAACGCGACAATGACAGAAAATGTCGACACTTGTAAGAATGATTCTCATTTCTTGGTCTTCATCATGTCGTAGTTCTAAATGTGAATGTGGACCAAAGATTGCATAAGAAGTGAAAGAAACCGAAGAATATCACAAGAATGACGCTAACAATATCATAAAAATGAAGCCCACACAAACACCTTTGCTTCAATATGTTGACACATTACTCTTTAAGTTTATGGCATCAGAACAAAATGGGAGAGTTTTTCTCAAAAGAAGATACAAAATTTCAGAACCTTAAATGATGATCTTCAATTTCCTTTCTTTGCATCGTTGACCTGTTTCTTTTGTTCTTGGACCAGCATTTGCAAATTTCGTTGAAGCTGAAAATCAGAAAAGTAAAAACATAAGAGTAGATTTCTATTAACTTTTTATTATCATAACATTTTCAAATTTTAAAAAAAATTGAACCATTGAAAATGAAAAATGAAAATTTTCATCACGCACCTCTAATTGTTCTTGAATACCCCTCCCAATCTCAAGTTGCAGTTTTCGTGATTCCTCAATTTGCATACATCTGCCACAAACATTCAATTACGTTATTACAAACATTTGTACATAATAATAGAATAAACCTAATAATTGTTGCATGGTACTACGTTACATTTTCTGTTGAAGTTCAGTGACCATGTCTCTGCCATCACTTTCTTCGTGCCCTTCTGCATTTTGAAAGGCAACAGTGCGAGGTGATTTATCCATACAATTGTATATGCAATTTAATTCAAATCTTTTTTCATTAATTTAAGTGATATTTAAGACTAACAAGCATGACGAAAAAGATAAATACATGTTCCATTTTAAAACAAGGCATGCATTTCTGCTATACATGAACACATTGAACAAGAACTTATACCTCTGAAAGTGTTCTTCACGAACATAGTGGATCGATATTTCTGCACCCAAGTTATGCCAATTATGTTACACTACTAAGTAACATAAAATTCAAGAACAAAATGCTAATTTGATAACAAAAGATTCCAACCTGCAAGTGGCTTTTAACATGAAAAATTGTCAGGGACTTTGAATTCATCATCCTTAGCACTGCCTTGGGCGTTGCTTCTGCAAGTTCAAAATAAACAAAACAGACAACGAAAATTTGCATGAGAATTTGTAGTTTAAACTTTATACATAGTTTAATGCAATATCTTTAACATTGTTCTCTAATAATGTGATATTTTCATAATCAAACTGAAAGCTCTGAAAACTTATCCCACCAAACTGAAATTTAAGACATAAAGTGATCAAATTTTAACTTAACTTACTTTGAGCACCACCAAGGCTGTTAACAGCTGCTACGAACTGTTCGTGCAAATCTTTGGTCCATTTTATTCCTTTTTTTTTCCTCGTTGGAACCATGCTAGAAGCTGTGTTTCCAGAAGTGGCACAAACAACCTCAACCTGAGAGAAGCAAAATTCAATATCAAATTCATAGGTCTGATTCAAAAACAAAACACCAAACACAAACATCAATCACCAACCCCATCAACTGGGGCAGAAGCACCACCCTCCGATACGTTATTTTTCTCGTTTCTGAAATGCTCGTAAACACTATACGTTTCGTAGAACGTGTCTTCATGGGTGGATAAGAAGGAATCAACAACACTTCCGAACAGTTGAGCCGAGTTGTCCCCAGAAGACTGACACAGAAAATTTTGCGAATCGAAGTTCAAACATGAAACGGGAACATCAAACAGATGTTGGTCATGATGTTGGAAGTTGAAGGTGTTGTTTTCTGAGCCTCCAACGTTGGCCACACTGTTATGAACTCCGGTGAACTCCTGCGAAGAATGATACATAGCTGTAGTCTTAGTGATGAAAACTTCGGTTCTTTGGTGTTTATATATACGTGTGCTTAAAAGTGTTACCTTTCATTGGGTTAATCTTCAATTTATTTCTGAAGATAATGGTAAGCAAGTATAGTAGATTCCAAGTTTAACGAGCTACTTTATAAGTTTAACAAAAATAAAAAATTATAAGTTAGTATTGAGGAGATGAGACCAGATGAGCTCGGTTTCAAAAGCACTAGAAAAATATATAACCTAAATAATGGTAATGATATTTTGAGAAAAAAAAATTTAAGGAAAGTTTGACAAACTACATTTTTAAGGTAAGGAAGGTACTATTTTATTATTTTATTTTAATTAAAAAATAAAAATTAATCTATTTAATTTTATTTGTAGAAAGTTTGTAAAAAAAAGTTTTTCAACAAATCATTTTTTAATAAATAATACTGTTGGGCAAAGTTGTCAGTGAGGAGTTGAAATCATAATCTCTATCACCTTCTCTTCTAAATCTATTAAACGAACTAATAGGAAGATTAAATTCAAAATCTTTCTATTTTTTTTCATCTAATTACTACAAGTAAACATATGATGTTATCCATGTAAAAACATTTAGTTCGTCTGTATGGATAAACTCTATTATAGTTTTCTAACATCTAAATTTTAATTTTTGTATATATATTATAATTTTAATTTACGAAAGAAAACGTATATCATGTTTTCTTTTATTTTTTTTACTTGAAAAAGTATAGAAGAAGTTTCACTAAAAAAACAAATGAAGTAGAGAAAAGAGAGAAAAAAAAAAACAGGAGTGTTAATAGTACTACTTTCATTTGCAGTACAGCATCTCTGCCGTTGGAGTACAACTTACAAAAAAACGAAAACAAAAAAACTTATTTAACGAACGCACAATAATAAGAAAATTAGACTTTCACAACTGAAAAAAAAACTCTTTTTATAATTGATTTAATGATATAATAATATACATAGACACTCTAAAAATAGAAAATAAGATTAAAATATTAATATTGTAAACTGTTAATTAGTGAATGTGTACTTACTATAACAGAAAAGATAATTGAAAGCTAGTACAAAAGGATACAAATCGATATTAACTTAAAAATAGTGTTGACTTTTTTGTATTTAAAATTAAAAACTGTAGAAGCATATATGCTAATAGTGTAACAATGCCTTTCTCAAATGAATGCTAAAAGTAACTTTCACTAAAACACTGTCCTAAATTTAATATAATATTAATTGCAACTTACTTAATTTGCTCTATTTAAAAATTATTTTAGTTAGAGTCTCTTAGGCTGATGTTAATAAAATATAAAGTAATTATTAGATATAGCATCAGTTTAATTGTAGTTAAGTGACTATACTTTTAGGTGTGTTATAACGTCTCTTTAATCCACACTACTTTTCTATATACAATTAAAATGAATTCCTTGCAATACACATAACATCACTAATTAAAACACCCCTCCGTTATTCCGTTATTCCTCCTTGCACTCAAAATTACCTAAATAAAAATTAGGCATTTCCAAATTTAAATTAAACCTTAACATATTACTTAGGAAAATTATATTATGATTATTATTTTTTAAAATGATCCAATTTCGTCCTTTCCTATTTTAGACCAAATTAGTAAATAAGCTTAATTATAATTTATATAAACATGTTAAAATAATTGTTTTGAATTTATACATCAAATCACTACACCTAAATATTCAAATTATTTTATTTTTTACAAGTGTAAAAAATTTCATGTATAAAAAATTACAAAGGTTAAAATGAAAAAAATAAAATAATTTAAGTATTTAGGTGAAATGATTTGATGTATATATATTATAAAAAGTTATTATAACATGTATATATAGGTTGTAATTAAGCTTATTTACTAATTTGGTCTCAAATGGAAGATGACGAAATTGAATGATTTTAAAAAATTGAGGTACTAAATTGAACCAAAAATTTAAATTGGGGTACTAAATTGAAAACAACTATTACACTGCCACGTGTCATGCTTGTAAGCTGCCACGTGGCACGATGATAAACTGACACGTGGCAGTTTTTTAAA
>Ga0214543_1007483_pt1 | contig 18686 bp, 7 predicted proteins | sample CNSS2metaG_FD_160094 | JGI IMG/M metagenome (GOLD analysis project Ga0214543, IMG submission 160094) | Root nodule microbial communities from cowpea collected in UCLA plant growth center, Los Angeles, California, USA - CNSS2 | ecosystem: Host-associated > Plants > Roots > Nodule | place: USA...
GAAAGGAATGAGAAAAAGAACGGTATGTTGTTTTTATTAAATAAATCGTTTTTAGTTGCTAAATTTTAAAGAAAAATTAGTATTAGTTGATATCTTAAACTTCTGTACAGTTTGATTTATAAATTTTTAAAATAAATAAATATAGATTAAGAAGACTATATTTATTTATTTATTTATTTTTGAATTCAAAACTAAAATAAATCAAAACTAAAAAAAAGATAAATTTCAACTTTTGCATTTTAGTACCCCTTAAATAAAATAAAAGATTAATAAAATTATATTCATTTGTTTTTAAGATTTGTGGACTTAAATGAATGAAAATTTAAAATAAAAATAAATTTTAATTTTACATCCAAGTAACCTTAAATAAAATAAAAGAGTTAAATATATTTTTTATTTTTTTAATATGTAAAATATTTTGTCCTTAAGTTATGTAAAACATTTTCTATGTTATTCACGTGAGAAACCTTTCATACGTAATTTGTTGAGTATAATGTTTTATTTTATTTTCATAAAGTGGAGAAATGAATGTATATAATTTAATTTAGGAATGAACACACACAATATTTTAATATAGTTTAAAAACAAAAAATATATTAAACTGAAATATGTTTTGCATAATTTTTATAAAGTATATATAGACAAAATAAGTATTGTTTTTATCGAAAACTTGAGATATCCAGAAAACTCTCTAATGCTCAAATTAATAAAAGTATTCAATTTTATTAAATATAAGAAAATAATATTTAAGAGAGAATGTATGTATTCTTTAGTGAAAATTTATGATTATTTATAGGATTTTTTATACCATATGCGATAATAAAAGATTATATAATCTTGGTGAATATTGTGACTTGATCGGAATCAATACAATTCAATGGGCCTATTTGGGTTGGTATATCCATTGGGCCAATATACTTATTTGGTCGGGTTTGCACTCTTAGAAAATAGTAAAACTTCTTTGTGTGTTAATGGGAGACTTAATATTTTTTTTTATCACATATATAAATTAGTATATAAATGAAAATATTTCTTTCAATTTTAATATATTTTATATTTATTTTTGTCTACTTATAAGATAATATTGACATCCCAAATATATTTTCTAAAAATCCATCGTTAAAATTAGTTTAATAAAAATAATAATTTTTTTAAAATAATTTAAAAATAAAAAATATATTTAATCCTATAAAAAATGTATTATTAAGTGTAACCGAAACATCTGACCTTAAACTACCATTTCCCATGCATCAAAATTTGACGATAAACAATAAAATAAGATCGTGGAAGAAGTTAAAAGAACCTCACTAATGATCTCGCAATTTTCAACGTATAGATATTATGTGAATCAATTAACAAAGCAGAATGTTAAAGGTATAATTAATGATATTTAATTTATTATTTTTATATTAAAAGTTAAAATAATTAATTGTATTAATTAAAATAATATAAATTTATATAACAGATTTTATAAAAAATAAAAGTGTCCCTTTATAATTTTTAAACAATATTTTTGACACAAAATAAATATTTTAAAATTTTTAAGGCCTCTATTACAATGCAAGAAAAAATATGTCTCTAACACACTTGAAGAATCTCTTAGTAGAAGCTTGAAACATTTGAAAGGTACAGTTTTTAATTCTTGCAAAAAAATAAAAAATAAAAATCACTCCGAAATTTATATTCTTTTTGAAATTCTTCTCTAATGAAAATATTGCACTTTATGAAAAAAATTTCCTTTTCTTCATAATATCTTTTGTTACTCCTTCAAATTAATTTTCTTTTTTTATATTTAATTACTTTTTAATTTTTATCAATATTAAAATATAGTTATTTTATTATTTAATTATTTTTTTAACTTTTTATAGGTGTGCATAAAATAAATTATTAATTAGAGTTGTATATCACTTATGAATATTTTTGTCCTTCAAATAAAATAAAATTGCTTCTATGATGATTTTTAGGTCAAGATTCATTTAATATTACAATTAACTATATACTTTTGTAAAATTGAAGACATATTAATTATCCTTAACCTAAGTATTCCTGGACACAGACACAGACACAGATTAGCAAGACCATTAATAAACACATTTTTAATGTATTATGAAATACTTCTTCAAGACTTTGTTTAACATTTGACCATCTTATATCATTTTATATAATATTCAATATGACTTTCTATGTTTCTTAAAAAAAAACTCTACGTGGTTCTTATGTTAAATTGAGATTAACACCATTATCATTTAAAAGTTATCACGTGTTAAAATCTAAATTATTTTTTATCTTAAAATTTTTGTCTTTTTTTCTCCTTCTATTTTCCATCACCTTCATTGACGGCACTGGAGAAAGGTGGAAAGAGAAAAAAAACATGAAAAATTATACAATAGAAGATAATTCACATTTTGACATATCTCACCTTTCAAACAACATTATTATTAATTTAACGAAATGACTCATCAAGTCTTTAAAGAAAATAAATACTCAATTAGATAAAAATAAAATATAAAAACCAAAATAAGACCTAAATATAAAAATCAAATTACTAACTAAACATTTCATAATATAAGCATAAATAACTTTAGTTTTATTCTCTTCGGTTACTTAAAATAAATATTATTTTTATTTGTGATTTGTATTAATGAATAATGGGAAAAACAATTAAAATAGTGAACAATTAAGACTAATTTAGAATAATTAAGACTAATTTAAAAAAATAAAGAATTCAATAAAATTATTATAAAATAAGTTTAAATTTAACTCATTCTTATATACACATAAGGTTCTCATTATCCAGATAGTTTAATAACGGATGATAGACCTTACAAAGCGATAGAATCTAATAAAATTAAAAAATGATTTTCATTCTAAATCAGTTTAACAAAATCAATGATGATTGTCCTTATTTATATAATTAAAATTGTCAGTATTATTTTTATTAGATGTGTGTGATAATATTAGTATATATATATATATCACATAATACATTATACCAACCCATAACAAAGAATTATTTTGGAGAGTTAAAGTGAAGAGTTACCAACTTAACATTACTCAAAGATCATTTAACATGAAGTTCATCACTTCAGTTTTGTTCCTACTGCTTGTTCTTTCCATGGAAATTGGTATATTTTGTTTTTCCCACTCAACCTACTCGTTAATTTGTACTTACACTAATCTTTGAAATTAATTTTTGTTGTGAATGAGTTTAATTATTATGAAGTTGAGTATTGAATAATATTGTGTTTGTGATGTAGAAAATGAAGGAGCAATGAAAATGGTAGAGGCAGAAGTGTGTGCAGAAGAGTTCAACTGGCCAGATTGTAGTTTATTCTCGTGTAAAACTGAATGTATCAAAAGACATGGAAAATCTGCGACTGCAATGTGTGATGACATTTTTTTATGCATTTGCAATTTCCCTTGTAATTAGGCCTTTCGTTTTATCATCCAACGTTGTTCTTATATGAATATCACTTTAAGTAATCCACAATGATGAATTCAAAATAAAATAAAATAACTCTTTTGCTATTTCTTTTATGTTTCCTTTTATGGTTTCAATTTAACATATTTAAATGAAGATTTTATCAAGTAAAATCTTATGAAATGTGCCAACATTGTATGGCTATATCAACTCAATGATGAGGTTTAGAGAGAAATAACAAGAAAGAAACAATAACAGAAATGAGTTTAACCTCCATAAGAAATTGATATCACTTTCGATCCAAAATCTTATGATAATGAATTTATAAGTTTTCATCTTTATATGACTTTTCATTTTTATGCATGTTTAGACTCAACTTAAATTCTCAAAAATGTCATAGTAAGATGAAATTTGCACGAAAAAAACAATTTTCCATGTCATCACAATAACGGTAACACATGATCCTTTTATCCACATTCAAAACCAGAATTGTTATATTATTATAAACACTTAAATGTTGAAACGTGACCCTACAAAAAAAAGTTGGTACAATGGTGGTGGTCAATGAAGCACAAATACAATATGTGTATTAGATACGATACGTATTCGATACGTCGATACGTTTAGTTTTAAAATAATAAGATATGATAGGTCATATATGCATGTCGAAAAATGTATAATAATTCTAAAAAATATAATAAATATATAATTGTTATTGTGTGACTCAAAATTAAAATTATATGTATTAAAGTTGTTAACATAAAAAATTATAAAATATTATCATTATAAAAATATTATTATCTTATAGATTAGATACTTAATCGATAAGTACCGTTAAAATATTCTAAAGTATCAGAAATAATATGTGTCAAACACGAATATGTGACTTAGATCGAAGTGCATCATAAGTGGTGGTTATATTTGTGTAGCATGGGAGAAGTGATTTGAATTAAGTCTTAAATACATGTTTCGTAATTTGAGATATGGTTTTGACTTGTCCTTAAATTTACCCTTTAATGTCACGCATTAATTACATTGTCTTGTAATTAATGAATTGTATTAATTGTTATTAAATTCTTAGTTATATTTTATAGTTAATAAATTGTATTAATTGTTATTACTAAATTACAGGTAATGTCGTCGGTGGCTCGCGAGCAAGTCATTTATTCATTAACAAAATATGGAGATACACTACAAAAAAATTGTTCATTAGTAACCAACTTTAGTGACCAAAAGTTGTTAGTTACTATAATTACTAATTTAGATACAAGTTTACAAAATAAAAAAAATCATTGGTTACTAAAATAGTTACTATTATGAATAAAAAATTATAATTGGTCACTAAATTGGTTTTTAAAATTAGCTACCATAGTTTTGGCTACCAAAAAAAATTGGTCACTAAAAATTAGCTACCTAAGTTGGCTACCAAAATAACTTAGTTACTAAATTGCTCTTTAATTAATTAGTGACAAATTTAGTGACCAATTATAATTTTTTATTTATATTAGTGACTATTTTAGTAACCAATAAATTTTAATTTTGTAAATTTGTATCTAAATTGGTCACTATAGTGACTAACAACTTTTAGTCACTAAAATTGGTTACTAATAAGACATTTTCTTGTAGTGATACGAGTGTTTCAAAGTTTTGGAGATAATATGATATAATTTTTCATAAAAATTTAGATATTAAATATAAAATTAATCTTTAAAAGTTTAAATAACCAAAAACTATATTTTAAGTAAATATATTATGATATATATTGTATTATATATTAATTTACTATATACTTTTGTATTGTATATTGTATTATGATTAGGTCAAGATTCATTTAATATTACAATTTACTATATATTTTTGTAAAATTGAAGACATATTAATTATCCTTAATTAGTGTTCTGGACACGGATTAGTAGGACAATTAATAAACACATTGAATGTATTATGAAATACTTCTTCAAGACCTTGTTTAACATACGACCATCTTATATCATTTTATATAATATTCAATATGATTTTCTATGTTTCTTAAAAAAAATTTATGTGGTTCTTATGTTAAATTGAGATTAACACCATTATCATTTAAAAGTTATTACGTGTCAAAATCTAAATTATTTTTTATCTTGAAATTTTTGTCTTTTTTTTCTCCTTATATTTTCCATCACCTTCATTACCACCTTCCTTTACTTTTCTTCACCTTTCTTCAGGTAATGGTAGACGAAAGTAGAGAGAAAAAAAAAACATGAAAAATTCTAAAATAGAATTTAATTTACATTTTGACATGTGTCACTTTTCAAACAACATTAATATTAATTTAATGATAGTTTTACACCAACACCTTAAGGTAATGATTTTTTCCTTTTCATATGGATATATTCCCCCTTCAGGTGTATGTCACTTCGGTGACCCCTTTTTGTTATGGTTATGATTATGCGGTCAGTCACTCTGATGTTTCATATGTTATGGTTTATGGTTATAATCAGTGTTATTGAGAGAGTGTGGGTTTTATATGGTTTTTATGACATTAGTTTTTTACACATATAAGATCTTTGACACCAGTTTTACACCAAAACTATTCCCAACAATTCTTTCATATGTTTTGATTATATATGGATTATGGTTATAGTCATTGAGAGATTGTGAGATTGTGATTCTATATGGTTATTGTAACATCCCATCAGAATATTACGGATTTAATTAAATAAAATAGATAAAACAATAATTGCATCGCAATTAATAATACTTCATTTCCCATAAAGCGTGGGAAATTTAAAACTTTATTACTTCCAAATAAAATTCCAAAAAACATAGTCTATAAACTGAAAATGATACAAAAACCTCTCATAAGAGTTTACAATTTATTTCCAAAACATAAAATATATCTATAGCTCCCAAGCTATCCCCGCTCCGTGGCTAAGTCTCATCAGGACCACCTGCATCAACATCATCTGCTCATATCTACCACGTACACGATCATCGCCAAACACAAGCAGATAGGGTAAGTTTAACAGATAAAACATACACCAATATATATGCACATATACAACACATTTATATATAGGCAACACATTCATCCAAATGAATTCCATCCCTTTTAATTCATACCACCTGGCCACAACCAGGTTATTCGTATTCTACATCTTCTAGTGATTACTTCGAGGTGACTTGCTGCCATACCTATCGGCTACAACCGATAGAGCACATGCAGGAAACCATGTTACGCATCATACACCGTAACGCCAGGTGAAGTTCCCAAATACGAACATAGTTCGCAACGTCCCAAGACTACCAAACTCGTTAGTCAACTATTGAGGAGGACAATCTATCTGGACCCGTTCGTACTGGCCACAACCAGCACACTCACACCGGCAACACTCGCTAACCCGAGCCACAACTCAAGAGTTCCTCGTGTTCATCCGTCATCCCGAGCCACAACTCAAGAGATGCTATTCCGAGCCACAACTCAAGGAACACCAGCAATCCCACCTTTGAAGCATCACCATAAGCCTTGTAGATCATGCCCACAGAATCAAGAACACCAATACTGCTACAGTAAAATCGCCTGGCAGGGGACACGTACCGCCAGGCGCTGCCCGATTCCAAACTGCCTGGAGGGTATGATGAGTCAAACCTTTGCACACATTAAATAATTAAATTTTGGGGATTTAATATTATTTTTTTCGCTTAAAAATTGTATTTAGTGGCATACTATATTATTGGACATCCTTGAGTATTATAATGCAATTGTAATTTAATTTAAGTCCTTAAGAGTGTAAATAGTCAATCTTTTAATTCATACTTTAAGTTCCAAAATCAGAATTTTGGAGAGGAATAGTTCAGGTACTAAATGCACTCCCAATTTTCATGTTTACACCCTCATTTTCCAATTGGATTATCTATTTCTGAAAAAAGAATATTTCTGGAGCTAACTGCACCCCCTATTTTCAGGTTTACACCCCTTCTGTAATTGGACTTTCTATTTTTGCTCTACACCCCTTCTTTTTACTGAGTTGCACCCCTAATGTCACTTAAACTCTAGTCCACCAGATTTCGCGATGTGGCAATCCTCCACTTACTAGATTAACCAATGAAAATAAGCCACGTCCTCAATCTCCCACTCACTAAAATAACCAACCAAAACATGACACCTCATCGGTCTCTCTCCTTCACACAACCAAAACCTTAACCCTAATCTCCTTCTCTCTCTTCCGCACCAACCCACTCCGCAGCCGCCACCTCTGACCACCGTTGTAGCTTGCCGGAACTGCAGCCACCGTCTTCTCCGACGCGCCATGCTGCCTCCAAGCTGCAGCATTCTCGAACCAACATCCATGACTCACATAACCACCGTCTCCGTTGCGCCTCGCTTCCTCCGCGTCGTCCTGCTGCCGAAATTGGAGTTCGCGACTACTTCATCTTCTCCACGTGTCACGCAGCCACCACCACGCCGGGACTGCACTCGCCAAGACAGCGAACTTCATCGTCCTCTTCGCGCCTCCCTTTCCCTCTTCGCGCGTCTCGCCGAACCATCTTCTTCCTCACGCCTCCCTCTCCCGCACCTCCGACGCGCCTCCATCGCCTCCATCGCTCCTCCATACTCGAGTTCGTGAACCTGCATAAGTCGAGAATAGTGAAGCACCACAACGTCCATGAACGAGCCAAAATTAGCATCGCAAATCTGCCATTAACATCCTGCGACCTTCGGAAACCACCTCTACTCGTGACGCACATTGCCTGCACTCGTTCAAACCATTCTCGCAGCCAGACCCTGTGTCAACCACGTTCACCAATTCGTCGCTGTGAACTTGCATCTCTTCCACGAACCACACTACTGGAAAAATGCAATAGATCGAATACGCAGTCGAACACATTCTCCATCGGAGAACCACTGGCCACAATGGGAACCTAAGAAACGCCCCTTATGGCAACCCTCACGAGAAAGACTGCTCTGACATGTGGCATTCTCTCACTAAAAGTAACGCAATATGACATTAGTCTTTACACATATAAGACCTTTGCCACCAGCTTTACACCAAAACTTTAAGGCAATAGTGTTATGGGTCTTTATTCTTATATAGTGTTTAACTTTGTCTATTTTATCCAATGTGGGACTTTGACTCACACTTGGACTATTCACAACATAACAGATGATAGACCCTACAAAGCGATATAATCTAATAAGATTAAAAAATGATTTTCATTCTAAATCAGTTTAATAAAATCAATGATGATTGTCCTTGTTTATATAATTTAAATTGTGAGTAAATATAAATTGATTATTTTTATTAGATATGTGTGATAATATTAGTATATATATATCACATAATACATTATACCAACCCATAACAAATAATTATTTTGGAGAATTAAAGTGAAGAGTTACCAACTTAACATTACTCAAAGATCATTTAACATGAAGTTCATCACTTCAATTTTGTTCTTACTGCTTGTTCTTTCCATGGAAATTGGTATGCTTTGTTTTTCCCACTCAACCTACTCATTAATTTGTACTTACACTAATCTTTCAAATTAATTTTTGTTGTGAATGAGTTTAACTATTATGAAGTTGAGTATTGAATAATATTGTGTTAGTGATGTAGAAAATGAACGAGCAATGAAAATGGTAGAAGCAAAAATGTGTTTTCAAGAGTTCTATTGGCCAGATTGTAGTTTCTTCGTGTGTAAACCTGAATGTATCATAAAATATGGAAAATCTGCGAGTGGAATGTGTGATGACTCTCTTACATGCATTTGCAGTTTTCCTTGTAAATAGGCCTTTCGTTTTATCATCAAACTTTGTTCTTATATGAATATCACTTTAAGTGATCCACAATGATGGATTCAAAATAAAATAAAATAACTCTTTTGCTATTTCTTTTATGTTTCCTTTTCTGGTTTCAATTTAACATATTTAAATGAAGATTTTATCAAGTAAAATCTTATGAAATGTGCCAACATTGTATGGCTATATCAATTCAATGATGAGTTTTAGAGAGAAATAACAAGAAAGAAACAATAACAGAGATGAGTTTAACCTACATAACAAATTGATATCACTTTCAATTTAAAATCTTATGACAATGAATTTATAAGTTTTTATCTTTATATGACTTTTCATTTTATATGTGTTTAGACTCAATTTAGATTCTCAACACATGTTAGATAAGATGAAATTTGCATGACGAAAAACAATTTTTCATGTCATCACAATATGTTTAACAGTAACACATGATCCTTTTATCCACATTCAAAACCAGAATTGTTATATTATTATAAACACTTAAATGTTGAAATGCTACAAAGAAAAGTTGGTATAATGGTGGTGGTCAATGAAGCACAAATACGATATGTGTATTAGATACGATATGTATTCGATACGTCGATACGTTTATTTTTAAAATAAAAAGATATGATATGTCATATATGCATGTCGAAAAATGTATAATAATTCTAAAAAATATAATAAATATATAATTCTTATTGTGTGACTCAAAATTAAAATCATATTTATTAAAGTTGTTAATATAAAAAATTATAAAATATTACTATTATAAAAATATAATATTATTGTCTTATAAATTATATACTTAATCAATTAATATTGTTAAAATATTTTAAAGTATCATAGATAAATATATGTGGCAAAAAAAAATGTGTACTTAACTTGAAGTACCAGTGAATCTCATAAACCATGATTATATTTGTGTAGCATACCAATGAAAATTGATTTGAATTTAGTCTTAAATACATGTTTCGTAATTTGAGGTATGGTTTTGACTTGTCCTTAAATTTACCTTTTAATGTCACGCATTAATTACATTGTCTTGTAATTAATGAATTGTATTAATTGTTATTAAATTCTTAGTTATATTTTATAGTTAATAAATTGTATTAATTATTATTACTAAATTACAAGTAATTAACAAAATATGGAGATATGAGTGTTTCGAAGTTTTGGAGATAAACGAGATATAATTTTGCATGAAAATTCAGATATTAAATATAAAATTAACCTTTAAAAGTTAAAATAACTAAAAACTATATTTTATGTAAATATATTATGATATATATTGTATTATATATTAATTTAATATATGTTTAATGGATAATTTAAGTAAGTAAATTCTATTTAAATTATAAATTAAGAAGATAATTATCAGTAATAAGTTGACTCAAGTATAAATAGGCTTGTCGCCGGAGGTTTTAAGTAGAGAATCAAAATAAAGTTATAACAGTCATGCTAGAAATAAATAAATAAAAATATAAATATATATATATATATATATATATATATATATATATATATATATATATATATATATATATATATATATATATATTAAACGTAAACGCAAATGCGTTGATCATAAGATTTCTATATTAACTTGTACAATTCTAGATAACAATAATAATGAATTAACAAAAGTAATACGAGCCATAAGAGACATTATTATTAATACTATTCTATTAAGAATTTGAAGGAATCACGAAGTCAAAAGGTTTAATTGAATTTAGTAGAACCAAACTCAGTAATTAACTACACGTAAAGAAAAAAAATATAATCAAGATTGTGATAGGAAAGAGAATATCTTGGAGATATATGTTGATTTTGTAAATATGGGACAAACCAAACATTACAAGAAAATATTTCACTAAAAAATAATCAATTTAAATACTAACTTACAAACTAAAAAAATATTAGTTATTAAAATAGTCACTATTATGAATAAAAAATTATAATTAATTTTAAATTGATTTCTTAAATTTAGCTAAAAAAAATTGGTCACTAAATATTAATTATCAAGGTTTTTGCTATCAAATAAATTGGTTTATAAAGTCTCTAATTAATTAGTGACTAATTTAACAACCAATTATAATTTTTTTTAGTAACTATTAATAGTGACTATTTTAGTAAACAATAATTAATTGTTAATGAGACATTTTTTTATAGTGAAATAATTAGAACGAAGAAGGAAGAAAATTATATATATATATATATATATATATATATATATATATATAAGGTTACTTAACAAACTATGAGTATTTTATAATAATTTTAAAGGGAATGGGATGAGGATAGGATGTGTATTGACACACATATGAGAACAAAGTGAGGCGAGTATGTATATATTCATTTCTATTTTCATAGTTAATTGAAAAAATCTAACACTACCCATACTATACCCGTATCTAGTTAATATGAAAATTTTCTGTCAAAATAAAGACGAGTTCAAATAATATTTATAAAGACAGATTCATTTGCCGTATCTAATTAGAAGTATATTTTATTATTGCATTATTGACTCATTATAATAATAAAATATTTCTACATATATATTTATTATATTAATTAAATGTAAGATAAATAAATATTAATTATGCAATATTTCTCTTGATCGAAAAGATCGAATATTGTTGAGATAGCATCACAAGATTATTAGAAAGAGGGAGAATGACCATTACAAGTATATTTTATTATTTCATTATTGAGTCATTATTATAATACAATATTTTCTAACTTCTGCGAAAAAAATAATAAATAAACCTTCTTTTAAAATTACTTTGAAAATATTGATGGTTATTCGAAACTTCTATTAATCATTTTTTATATTTTAAATTGTTTTAATTGTTGGGAACTAAATTGGGTTTTAAAGTTAATTCTTGTACGAGTTAGTTTCTGGTTTTTTCTTTTGTGATTACATTAATGAAAGGAATGAGATAAAGAACGGTATGTTGTTTTTATTAAATAAATAGTTTTTAGTTGCTAAATTTTAAAGAAAAATCAGTATTAGTTGATATCTTAAACTTCCGTACAGTTTGATTTATAAATTTTAAAAATAAATAAATATAAATTAAGAAGACTGTGTTTATTTATTTATAAAGTTTGAATTTGAAGACTAAAATAAATTAAAATTAAAAAAAAAAGATTTCAATTTTTGCATTTTAGTACCCTTAAATAAAATAAAAGATTGATAAAATTATATTCATTTGTTTTTAAGATTTGAGGACTTAAATGAATGAAAATTTAAAAATAAAAACAAATTTTAATTTTACGCCTTAAATAAAATAAAAGAGTTAAATATATTTTTTATTTTTTTTAATATGTAAAATATTTTGTCCTTAAGTTATGTAAAACATTTTCTATGTTATTCACGTGAGAAACCTTTCATACGTAATTTGTTGAGTATAATGTTTTATTTTATTTTCATAAAGTGGAGAAATGAATGTATATAATTTAATTTAGGAATGAAAATATATTTTGCATAACTTTTATAATGTATATATAGACAAAATAAGTATTGTTTTATTCAAAAATTTGAGATATGCAGAAATTTTTTTGATGTTCAAGTAAATAAAAATTTAATTGTTTTTAAATATTGCTTAAGAGAAAATGTATGTATACTTTAGTGAAAATTTGTGATTATTTATAGGATTTTTTAGACCATAAAAATGTGCGATAATAAAAGATAATAAAAGATAATAAATACAAAATCAGATGACATTAACAATTTATTGTATTTATAACAATGTATAAAAGGGATTCCTCTTTTTGTCTCCACTTTTCAAAATACCGATTATACCCTTTAAATATAATAATTTATTAAATTTTAAAAAGTTAACTGTTACTTTTACAAACTTGTTTATAAAATCAGATGTCTATATTTCTTCTCTTCTTCTTTATTTATCAATGTGATTATTCTTTTATCTATTCTTATATATTTCACTTTATTTTTAATAAATATAATTTTAATATATATATTAATTTAATAACATTATAATATTATCACCTACTAATATAATATCACGTATATTTAAAAATTCATACATACATACGCTATCGCGCCTGTGTTACGCTAGTTATGTTAATACGAATATGTTAACATAACAACTTACCCGTTTTACCGATATATAATGAGGATCATGTTCCTTTTTAGAAATTATATAATCAAATATTCGAGATTTATTCACATATTTTGGATATATGGATATTCGAACTAAGGAGTATCTTTGTGAATATTGCGTGACTTGATCGGAATCAATAGCATTCAATGGGCCTATTTGAGTTGGTATATCCATTGGGCCAATATACTTATTTGGTCGGGTTTGCATTCTCAGTGAATAGTAAAACTTCTTTGTGTGTAATGGGAGACTTAATGTTTTTTTTTTTCACATATATAAATTAGTATATAAATAAAAATATTTTTATAATTTTAATATATTTTATATATTTGATATTTATTTTTGTCTACTTATAAAATAATATTGACATCCCAAATATATTTTCTAAAAATCCATCGTTAAAATTAGTTTAATAAAAATAATAAATTTTTTAAAATAATTTAAAAATTAAAATTATATTTAATCCGATAAAAAATGTATTATTAAGTGTAACCGAAACATCTTACCTTAACCTACCATTTCCCATGCATCAAAATTTGACAATAAACAATAAATAAGATCGTGGAAGAAGTTAAAAGAACCGCACTAATAATCTCACAATTTTCAACGTATAGATATTATGTGAATCAATTAACAAAGGAGAAGATTAATAAGTGTCTAATTAAGGTATAATTTATGATATTTAATTTTCTTATTTTTACATTAAAAGTTAAAATAATTAATTTTATTAATTAAAATAATATAAATTTATATAACAGATTTTATAAAAAAACAAAAGTGTCATTTATAATTTTTAAACAATATCTTTGACATAAAATAAATACTTTAAAATTTTTAAGGTCTCTATTACAATATAAGAAAAAATATATCTTGAAGTCTCTCAGTGAAAACTTGAAACATTTGAAAGGTACAGTCTTTAATTTTTTTTAAAGAATAAAAATCTCTCTGAAATTTATAGTCTTTTTCAAATTCTTCTATGATAAAAATATTGCACTTTCATATGAAAATTTTTTCCCTTTCTTCATAATATCTTTTGTCACTCCTTCAAATTCATTTTTTTTATGTTTAATTACATTTTAATTTTTAGCAATATTAACATATAGTTATTTTATAATTTAATTATTTTTTTAATTTTTTATAGATGTGCATAAAATAAATTATTAATTAGAGTTGTATATTACTTGTGGACATTTTTGTCCTACAAATAAAATAAAATTGTTTTTATGATGATTAGGTCAATATTCATTTAATATTACAATTAATTATATACTTTTATAAAATTAAAGACATATTAATTATCCTTAATCAATGTTTTTGGACATGAGTTAGCAGGACAATTAATAAACATATTGAATGTATTATGAAATTATTCTTCTAAGACCTTGTTTAACATAGGACCATCTTATATCATTATATATAATATTCAATATAGTTTTCTATGTTTCTTAAAAAAACTTTACGTGGTTCTTATGTTAAAATGAGATTTTAACACCATTATAATTTAAAAATTATAATTTAAAGGTTATCACGTGTCAAAATTTAAATTATTTTTTATCTTGAAATTTTTGTCTTTTTTTTTTCTCCTTATATTTTTCATCACCTTCATTACCACCTTTCTCTACTTTCCTTCACCTTTCTTTAGGTGATGGTAGACGGAAGTGGAGAGAAAAAAAAACATGAAAAATTCAAAAATAGAATTTAATTTACATTTTGATATATGTCACCTTCCAAACAACATTAATATTAATTTAATGAAAGGACTCATCAAGTCTTTAAAAAAATAAATAAAGACTCAATTAGATAAAAATAAAATATAAAAATATAAAAATACTTAAATATAAAAACCAAATTACTAACTAAACATTTCATAATATAAGCATACGTAACATTTCATAATATAAGCATACGTAACTTTAGTTTTATTTTCTTCGGTTACTTAAACTAAATATTATTTTTATTTGTGATTTGTATTAATGAATAATGGGAAAAACAATTAAAATAGTGAACAATTAAGACTAATTTAGAACAATTAAGACTAATTTAAAAAAAAAAGAATTCAATAAAATTATTATAAAATAAGTTCAAATTTAACTCATTCTTACATACGCATAAGGTTCTGATTATTCAGATTTGTACATGGTCTAATAACGTGTTGGGTTATATATTCTTTCATATATTTTGGTTATATATGGATTATAGTTATAGTCATTGAGAGATTGTAGTTCTATATGGTTATATGATATTAGTCTTTACACATATAAAACCTTTGACACCAGTTTTACATTAAAATTTTAAGGTAATGATTTTTCCTTTTCATATGGATATATTCCCCTTCAGGTATATGAGTGACCCCTTTTTGTTATGATTATGGTGGTTATGTGGTCAGTCACTCCGAACCATCGGCTCTGATACCACTGTTGGGTTATATATTCTTTCATATGTTTTGGTTATATATGGATTATGTTTATAGTAATTGAGAGATTGTGGTTCTATATGGTTATATGACATTAGTCTTTACACATATAAGACCTTTGACACCAGTTTTACACAAAAACCTTAAGACAATGGTGTTATGAGTCTTTATTCTTATGTAGTGTTTAACTTTGTCTATTTTATTCAATGTGAGACTTTGACTCACACTTAGACTATTCCCAACATAACATATGATAGACCCTACAAAGCGATAAAATCTAATAATATTAAAAAATGATTTTCATTCTAAATCAGTTTAACAAAATCGATGATGATTGTCCTTGTTTATAATTTAAATTGTCAGTAAATATAAATTGATTATTTTTATTAGATGTGTGTGATAATATTAGTATATATATCACATAATACATTATACCAACCCATAACAAAGAATTATTTTGGAGAATTAAAGTGAAGAGTTACCAACTTAACATTACTCAAAGATCATTTAACATGAAGTTCATCACTTCAATTTTGTTCCTGCTGCTTGTTCTTTCCATGGAAATTGGTATGTTTTGTTTTTTCGAGTCAACCTACTCATTAATTTGTACTTACAATAATCTTTGAAAATAATTTTTGTTGTGAATGAGTTTAATTATTATGAAGTTGAGTATTGAATAATATTGTGTTTGTGATGTAGAAAATGAAGGAGCAATGAAAATGGTAGAAGCAGAAGTGTGTTATCAAGAGTTCTACTGGTCAGATTGTGGTTTCTTCGTGTGCAAACCTGAATGTATCAAAAGATATGGAAAATCTGCGAATGGAATGTGTTATGACTCTCTTACATGCATGTGCAGTTTCTATTGTAAATAGGCCTTTCGTTTTATCATCAAACGTTGTTCTTATATGAATATCAATTTAAGTGATCCACAATGATGGATTCAAAATAAAATAAAATAACTCTTTTGCTATTTCTTTTTTGTTTCCTTTTTTGGTTTCAATTTAACATATTTAGATTCAATGGTGGTGATCAATGAAGCACAAATACGATATGTGTATTAGATACGAGACGTATTCGATATGCTGATACGTTTAAGATATGATATGTCATATATGCATGTTGAAAAATTATAATAATTCTAAAAAATATAATAAATATATAATTGTTATTATGTGACTCAAAATTAAAATAATATGTATTAAAGTTGTTAACATAAAAAATTATAAAATATTACCATTATAAAAATATTATCATTAAAGTATTAGAAATGGATATGTGTCAAGCATGAATATGCGACTTAAATTGAAATATCAGTACATTATAGTAGTGATTATATTTGTGTAGCATGCAAATGAGAATTGATTTGAATTTAGTCTTAAATACAATAATATGAGGTATGGTTTTGAGTTGTCCTTAAATTCACCTTTTAATGTCACGCATTATTACATTGTCTTGTAATTAATGAATTGTATTAATTGTTATTAAATTCTTAGTTATATTGTATAGTTAATAAATTGTATTAATTATTATTACTAGATTACAAGTGATGTTGTCGTGGTTGACGAGCAAGTCATCCATTCATTAACAAAAAGCTCTTGTTAATCAGTGTCCTGAGGACTCTAGTTAAGGTAAATAATATGCATTAAATTTTATAAAAAATATCTAGGTAAGTGTAGTATTAAATTAAATTTGATCTAATCATCATTAATGTAATTTTAATTTTTTTAAAAGACATAAATGTTCATAATTATTATACATGTGTGTTTCATATTTTATTTAACATTCATCAATAAAAGTTAAAATATAATTAAATAATAAAATAACTATGTTTTAATGTTGTTAAAAATTAAATATAATTAAATATAAAGAAGTTTAAATTAACAGAACAACCATAAAAAAATAGTGTTAAATATCTACAAAATTTATAAAAAGAAACAAAAAGAAAATGTTTAGTAGAGATCTTAAAAATTCCAAAGTCATTCTTGTGTATCAGTATGTTATTGTCTAAAATTTTAAAAGGATATTTTTGTCTTTATAAAATTTTTTATATGCATTTATACCGTTTTAATTAATGTATTTAATTATTTCAACTTTCAATGTAAAAATGAAGGAACCAATGCAAATTAATTATCCTTAACCAGTGCTGGTCAGCATTCCCCTACAATTAATACCACATATACGTGTGTATTGAATACATTAAATTGTGACAAGTTCCAAAGTAAACAAAGTTAAGAGTTCGTCCTCACATTTAACCAATAGAAGATTAACAATTAATAAATTAAAGGGTTTTGTTAACCAATGCTCTAGAATATTGATAAGGATAATTAATACATATTAAAATTTATAAAAGTTACAAAAGTTCATAGTTAATTGTAATATTAAATAAAATATGACCTAATCACAATTAATGTAATTTTATTTTATTTAAAAGACAATAATATCCATAAATATTGTACAGTTGTTATAATATTTTATTTAAAATTTATCGGTAAAAGTTAAAAAATTATCAAATAATAAAATAACTATATTTTAATGTTATTAAAAATTAAAATATAATTAAATATTAAAAAGTTTAAATCAAAAGAAAAACTAACGAAAAAAATAGAATTAAACATCTAAAAAATTTATAAAAAAATTAAAAATTAAAAAATCAATTTGAGATTTAATTGAGTTTCCAAAATGTTTATTTGTATTGCTTAGAGATTTTAAATGACATTTTTATCTTTATAAAATCAGTTATATACATTTATATTATTTTAATTAATAAAATTAATTATTTCAATTTTAATGTAAAAATATAAAATCAATGCATATTTATTATTCCTTAATTAGTATCCCGTTAGCATTCTCCTAAATTAAAAACAATAAATATTTTGTCATTAATATTGATTACTTTTTATAAAGATTAACATAGTATATATATATATATATATATATATATATTTGTGT
>Ga0214543_1007485_pt1 | contig 18676 bp, 14 predicted proteins | sample CNSS2metaG_FD_160094 | JGI IMG/M metagenome (GOLD analysis project Ga0214543, IMG submission 160094) | Root nodule microbial communities from cowpea collected in UCLA plant growth center, Los Angeles, California, USA - CNSS2 | ecosystem: Host-associated > Plants > Roots > Nodule | place: USA...
TCATGCCAAGTTTGTGGCCTCACTCACATACATATGTAACTAATTCATCATATACAAGTCATATAGAGATCATGCCAACTTTCATACCAAACTCATCATTTGTAATTTTGGAATCACACTACTTATATCCCATACCCAATTATATGCCTACCACTCATCATACATTCATACCCAACCAAAACAGACCATCCAGGAACAACAAGTATCCAAAAACTCAGCACTGTCTCGCCCAGCACCTCGCCCAGGCTGAGGAATCTCGCTCAGGCGAGACAATCTCGCTCAGGCGAGTCCTCCTTCGCCTAAGCGAGGGCTCAAAAAGGAACAAGAGAGCAATGCGGGATCTCGCTTAAGCGAGACCCCTCTCGCCTGGACGAGTCGTCTGCTCGCTCAAAACACACTCTGGTCGCCTGGGCGACCATTCGCGCAGGAAACTCTGCCCCTGCACATCTCGCCTGGGCGAGTCGAGCTTTCCTGGGCGAGTCTATCAGTGTTCGCCACTGTTCGCACCTGCACAACGCATACCCACACCCCACAGATATTTCCAAGCAGTTCATACGCCCATAGCAGTACACAACTCAAGCAAACCACAACTCAAGACGATACAAGACAAACACACCACACGAAGAGGGTCTAGCTTCCCGTACCTGGAGGGTTAACGGAAGTCCTGGCAGTACGATAGCTAGCACTGCTGCCCCGAGAACTACTAAGAGCTGGAAAATAGTGGGGAACAAAACAAAGGGGAATTCGTTATGAAGACCTGACCGGACTTAATGCCAAAGAAAAATGCATACAAGCTAGGAGGCACTTACACAGAGTATGAACTGGTCTGAGCTAGCTCAAAAGGAACCTTAGGCAAAACCCTAGCAGAGCGTCTGTGAAAGGTAAGGAGAGTGACGGTTGTTGGATCTGTGAGAATGAAAGTGGGTGTGAGATTAGGGCAACATGACAGCTTTTATCCTATGGGCCGGCCTTTAGGCCCAAAACTGTAGGGCAACCCACTAACTTTAGGACAGAAAAGAAATGGGCCTTACATCACCAACATGCTGAAGACCTGTCAGTATTTTTCTCTGCGCTACGTCAATATAACCTTCGCCTCAACCCCGACAAATGTGTATTCGGCGTTGACCGGGGTAAATTCCTTGGTTTTATGTTAACCCAACGCGGCATAGAGGCCAACCCTGAAAAATGCAAGGCTATCATCGAAATGCGCAGCCCCACTACTGTTAAGGAGTTCCAACATCTCATTGGCCATCTCACAGCCATTTCTTGTTTCCTACCCAAACTAGCCGAACAAACCCAACCCATAATCCAACTCCTAAAGAAATCCACCCAGTTCACGTGGACTGATGATTGTGAACAAATTTTCCAAAAACTAAAAACAACCCTAACCTCCCCACCTATCCTCCACAAGCCGGACACCCATCAACCCCTGCTTGTATACATCACAGCCACCGACTATACCGTCAATGCCGCGCTTGTCCAAGAAATAGAAGGCACACAACATCCTATGTATTTTGTGAGCAAAACATTGCACAATCCTGAAACCAGATATCAAATGGTAGGAAAGCTGGCCCTATCTTTGGTCCACGCGGCACGTCGCCTCCACCCATATTTCCAAAACCACACCATAACAGTTAAGACCGACTACCCAATCCAAAAAATATTACAAAAACAAGATCTAGCCAGACGCATATGATCATTGGCCGTGGAACTATCAGAATTCAACATCCGCTATGAACCCCACGGCCCCATCAAAGCCCAGTGTCTTTTAGACTTCGTCAATGACCTACAACAAACACCTATAGAGGACCAGTGGACACTTCATGTAGATGGTTCCTCAAATCCAAGGGGTGTCGGCGCCGACATCGTCTTAGAAGACCCCAACGACATCCTCATTGAAAAATCCCTTCACTTTGCTTTCAAAACGTCAAATAACTAAGCCAAATACGAAGCCATCCTCGCCGGTCTTTCCCTAGCCCGCGACGTAGGCATCAAGAAATTAACGTGCAAAACCGACTCCAAACTTACTGTAGGTCATCTAAATGATGAGTTTCACATCAAAGACACCATCCTTCTACAGTATTACCATCTGGTCCGTGTAGTCATTCAATCCGCCTTCGAATAAGTCCGCGTCGAACACATCCCAAGAACCGACAACGTTAGGGCCGATATCCTTTCCAAATTGGCTAGCACCAAGCTAAAAAACCGTCACCGATCCTTACTACAGCAAACACTATCCACACATTCCATCACACACACTTGTCAAAATTTAACTTACACCCCAGCTAACAACGTCACCCCCTCCCAAAGCCAAAACTGGACCGCCGCCTACATCCAATACCTCAAAACCGACAACCCCCCTAGACGCGGATAAAACTTGGCTGGCTAAGGCCGCCAGGTACACCATCATAGGCGATGACCTCTACAAACGCGAATATGGACAACCCCTCCTTAAATGTGTCACGGCAGAGCAAGCCCAATATATTATCAAAGAGCTACACGAAGGTATTTGTGGTTATCATTCTGGCGCACGCACCATGGCTACTAGAGTTCTTAGAGCCGGATATTTCTGGCCGACCATAGAAGCAGACTGCCAGGATCATGTCAGGAAATGCAAACCATGTCAGAAACATGGTAACCTTATTCACCAGAAACAAGAACAACTACACCACATACTATCCCCATGGCCATTCGCTAAGTGGGGAATGGACATTCTCGGCCCCTTTTCACCCGGCAAAAGGCAGGTAAAATTCCTAATTGTAGCCGTCGATTATTTCACTAAATGGATAGAAGTCAAACCGCTAACTACCATCACGGCCCAGCAAGTTCAACAATTTGTGTGGAAGGACATTATATGCAGATATGGTGTGCCATATACCTTCATCACAAACAATGGCCGACAATTTATTGATAAGGAGTTAGCCAAATTCTACACTAGCCTAGGCATCACATCAAGCACATCACAAGCTCTATAGAACACCCACAAACCAATGGACAAGCAGAGGCGGCGAATAAAGTTATCCTCGTGGAGCTGCGCAAAAGATTAGATACCGCCAAGGGCCGATGGCCCGAAGAATTAATAGAAGTACTATGGGCCTACAGATGCACCCCTCAATCATCAACAAACGAATCCCCATTCAGTCTAGTCTACGGCGCAGACACCATGATACCAGTAGAAATTGGCGAGCCATCCCTGCGCTGAGAATTGTACGACCCGAACCACAATCACCAAAACATGGCCTTGCATCTCGACCTTCTACCCGAACTCAGAGAAAAAGCCCAGATACACAACTTAGCTGCCAGGAAATATAATGCAAATCTATGTCCACGATCGTTCGTTATCGGGGACCTACTATGGAGATGGCAAGTTCTCCGCCAATTGGGACGGCCCGTACCGTATACGCGATGATGCAGGAGGAGGAGCTTATCGCCTAGAACACTTATCTGGTGAAGAGATTCCCAACACCTGGAATGTATCCCACCTCAAGTTCTACTTTAGCTGAATCTACATTGTAATTGAACCGATACTTGTAACCCCGGGTGTACTCTTTTTCCTCACTTGGTCTTTTTTCCCTGAGGGTTTTGGCCAGGGAGGTTTTAACGAGGCACCCCTATTCAATGAATAAAAAGAAGGGTTCCCAACCATACGACTTTCTCATGTGTTATCTTCCAAATTCGTTTAAGTTCCCCACCCTTACCCCAAGTAAGCGGCGTGGGTCGAACACCCCTATATTATGGTTAATTCGTTTAAGTTCCCCACCCTTATCCCAAGTAAGCAGCCTGGGTCGAACACCCTTAACATATAACTTATCGCGACGCACATACACCACATATTATCACAACTCAGCATACACAATAACATACAAAACGTTAATCACATTAAACATAAACGCAAAGTATACCAACGTAAAATAATGTACCGGTTATTACAGACATAGGCTCAAATATGTTCAGAACAATGAAAGTTAAGGTCCTATTCTGCCGCGTCAGCCCCCACTTCTCCAGCATCAATCGCCTCGATAACCTCTTCAGCCGCTTTCTCCTCCACCCTCACATCCGCTTCCTCACCAACACTACCATCATCCTCATTCACAAGCCTCCCGTCAACAACATCCTTGTTGACATCAAACTTCACGTCCGTAACATCCACCTCCCTGTGGAAAAATGCCGCTTGACGCAACCCCTTTTCAAAACCATTGATGTGTTCCTGAATGATGCTATTCTTCAGATTATCGAGCTCACCCACAGCCCCATCATACTTATCCTTCAAGTCCTCATAGTCCTCTTCCAATTCCCCTATCCTTTTATTCAACTTTTCTTCAGAATCCAAGCAACGAACCCTCTATGTCGCCAACCTCTTTCTCTCCGCATCCCAACTCTTCTTTGCCTTCTCCAACGCAACCTTTTGCTCCTCCAGCTTATCCACCTTCCCCTGCAACTCCTCCACCTGTTCCTGGCCCCCCTCCTTCACTTCCCTCTTATAAAGGGACCCCACGCGCCGACTTAAAACTAAAGCCTTGCTCCCAAACTCCACCATTGTCCTCACAAGGTGGTCCGCATCCATGCCATCAATAGAATTCACAATGGTATCTGGGAGGGTAATTGAAATGTCCTTCCTCACAGATATTTCCGGCAGCTCGATCAACCCAAATTTCAGCCCTTTCTCACCACTGGCCGATCCTGCTCCACTAGCCGACCCCAGCAGGGCCGCCCTTACCTTCTTCACGTCTTTTCCCTTCCCGGTTCGAGGTGGCAACTCAGCCTTCCTCTTAGTCCCGCCGTGCACATGCACCTCCACCACAAATTCTTGCAAGTTGGGAACATCAGTCTTCCCAACCGCCTTGGCCTTAGCGGTCATCTCCTTCCTCAGCGTTTAAAAAAGCGCTAAGTTCTTCTTTCCAGACTGCGCCATATGCCCTACAATAATACATTACAACTCGGATCAAAACAACTTAGAATTATTAACACAGTTTAAGTAATAAACAGATACCTTCGATATCTATTATCGGATGCACCAAATTATAAACTCTAACTAGGCCCTTAGTGGGCAACTTATCAACAAACTTCAACAAGATCTCCACAACCTCCTTATCACTAGCCGACAACTCATCCATCCCCATGTCCTTATACCGAGAAGGATTGCTTGTCCAACTAAAAGGAAATTTGGTGCTCCCATCTGCGTTCAAAAAATGGGCTTTTCCTCATTCTTTAACGACAACCTTGAAGTACCCATCCTTGAAATGCTTGAAAGACTGGGAAAATGCATCCAGTCTGCTGATACTAGGGCGACTTATCAAAGATAGCCAAGTAGCTGGCCGCTGGGGTTTGGTGTCGTAAAAATACAAAAAAGCATAAGGAGTGGGCTCCAAATATAAGGATTGGCACAGGATGCAGAAGGCCTACAAGTAGGCCCAACTATTCGGATGTAGCTGTGTAGGTGCCACATTCAACGCCCGCAATACGCCCATAGTGAAACCGTCTAATGGCAATCGCACATGAAGTTGAGAAAAATGGCACATATACATGTAGAAAAACTTCTCGGTAGCCTCTTCCTGCCCATGGCATACCCGATCGATAGCACTAACCCGCTCTAGGGAAACAATGTCCCCGCGGACACCCTTGGAGATGACAAGTGTGTAGTTTAACCAAGAGTTCAGTAGACGGGACCACCGGAACAAAGATGATTGGTTGCGGACGTCAGCAGCCGCCCACCCATAGCCACCTTTCGCCGGCCAGTTGCTTTCCGCCAACTCTTCGGGGGGATCTTCTCGAACCTCCCTCACAGTCTCCATTGGAATCCCACTTGTCACGACCCCAGAACTTGTACCCTCTTCGTCAAATTGTCTACCCTTACTTCTCTCTAACTCAGTACTCTCAAAACGACGGCGCCAAAACTTCTTGATTTGACCACTGACACCCCTTCACCTACCTTCAGGCGGTTACCACTTTTTAGCCTTAACATTGTTCATCACACTTAAAGGTTGGGGGACTGGTGTATCACACCTAGCCGGTTCCGCTAGCATACCAACACATATCACCCTTGATCGACAACTCATATCGGACAAGGCTGGGGGACTGGTGTACCACACCTAACCAAACTCAATCAAATAAGTAAACAATGCATCAAGGCAGCCAAGTATTCAACCTAGGCCAAGTCAGTCTAACTTGTACCGAATCTGGTCCATTTAACCATATAAATGATAACCCTCACGAACATGCCAGAGACAACCCAAGTACACGACCTGGGCCGCCACGGTCTCGAACTTAACTGAATAAAGGCTAAAGTAACAACAAAGTGGCCAACACGGATAGTATGCGGCCAAGGACGACATATGACAAGTCAAGAAGTAAATGAATCAGACCGCTCTTGAAGACTTGGTAAAATGGAAGCCCCCATGTTCAAAAGGCCTTAAGGGCCTGGATTAGGACCCAGGCCCACTCATAGCCCAGGCTAGGGCCCAAGCCAAGGCCCGGCCCATTGGATAACCAGATATCATTAATGCTCTATAAATACGCATGGACCCAACGAATTAAAGGTACGCATTCATTAATCACTGATTTGACTTTCTGAGAGCTTTGACTTACTTGAGCTTCGGAGACTCTTCTGCAGGTAACCCCTCCTGGGTTCAAGCTGACATGTATCAACTGGGTAGAGACCAACTGAGGAGAGACCAACTGAGGAGATAGCGGACTACATGGTAAGGTGACACTTGTGCCTAACTCATCTTATTTGTTCTCTGCAAGAACAAATTGTAACAAATTCAATCAATTGATTTAGTTTTTAATCCACTAATTTCACTTTAGTCAAGTGAAATCAACCGATTGATTTGAAAATCAACCTGTTGAATTTCGTAACAGTTTGACTATAAAAGCTGTGATTTTCGAAAGAGAGGTCGGTTGATCATTTTAGAGCACGATTTGGTTATGGAAACTTGTGGAAACTCTCTCCTTCGTGATCATAGGTGTTGCAGCTGTTGAAGATTGATCTTGGATCAATTCTTAAAGCTTTTGGTTTGGTTTGAAGCTTGGAGAAAGTGGTTTGTGGTAGGCAAGGTTGTGCTACCACTAAGGTTTGATCTTTGTCAAGCTTTGTGTGTGTGCCTAGTGGTTCTCCAGGTCTGCAAGAGGGTTCTTGCTGTGCTGGTGTGATTCTTGTGTGATTGAAAAGTCTTTTGTGGTGTTTTTGCATATTTTGGAAGTGAAAGGGTGGATACTTTGTAAAACTTTTGAAATAGTGCAAAGTCAAGCTAAGGTTACCTTGACAAACTAGATGTAGCTCAGGTTTGAGTGAACCAATATAAAAATTCGTGGTGTCCTCTCTTCTCTAACCTTTCTCTCTTGCATTTTCACTTTAAAGTTTCAAGAACTTGTGCTTTAATCATCTTTTTCATGTTCTTCAATGTTTTCATAGCATCTGAATAATTGAGCATGTTTGTATAATCGTTTGGAACTGATCTTGATCATTCTTGAGCATTGTTTCTGGTTTAAAATTCAAATTGGCATTTCTGCATTTTTCCCAGTATTTCAGTCGACTATTTTTCAGTTTCAATCGATTGATTATACCAGAACAGAATCTGTTTAGTAAAATCAATCTGTTAACTCTGTTTTTGATCGACTGAAACTGTTTGCATCCTAACTTGGTGATCTATTTGATTCAATAAAAAGTGATTTTCAGCTTGCAAAAATAGCCTAAAGTTTTAACTAGCCAATTCAACCCCCCCTTTCTTGGCTTTTCAACCATTTCAAAACTAACAAGTACCTCACCCACAAATTAATAAAAATGGCAAAAGGAAAAATTGTTTATACATTATTGAAACTATGCTCCATTATTCTTTATACATTATTATTTCAAAAACCCAAAAATCCTAAAATTTTTCCTACCTTTGCCTTGGCCCCATTATAACCTGAAAAAGTCCTCATGATCTTTGAATGAATGTTTTCTAAAAGTTTGTGAACATCATAGTCTTGTTAAGTATTATGAGTGTTTACTTGTATGAGTATTTTGAGTGAAAACACAAGCCAAAACACTTGAGAGAATTTTGGTGAGAAAATACACATTTAACTTGAGTGCTTTCTTTCATAATTGATTGTCTTGTGAATTCAAAAGATTAACTCATGTGTGAAAAATAGAATCTTTCCGTTTGTTTATGCATGGTAACTTGATTTCTAGAATATTGATTTGTCTCAAGTAAGGTTCATTCCTTTAATCCACTGTTGATGTGAAATAAAATACCTCAGAACAAGTTTTGAAATCGCTTAATTTTTCCCAAGAGTGCAAAAGGATAAGTGTGTGGTTATGATGAGTGCGTATTTTCTCCCTCATTTAATGTTTAATTTTGGGTATTTAATTGAACTTTTGTACTTAAAGATTGATTTAATTGGGATTTCCTATAATTAGGTTTATTGAGCATGAGATACAAAAACATGTTAAAAATAGCTTTTTAGTTGCATAAATGTTCTTTGGTTATTTTGAGGTGTGCTAGTGCAGTTGCAGCTAAGTTGAACTCATAGAGGTGTGCAAATAAATTGCTTAAAGCTTCATGACACCTTAAAGATAAATCCAAGAATAAGAAATGATCAAAATCACAAAAATCCAAGCCAAGCATTCCATGAAGACGACAAGAAAAGCTTGAAAGAGTGAAGAAGTTTGGCTAAGCCAAGAAGAGAGTAACAAAAAATTGGACCTTGCCGTTTTCTCTATCTTTATGATAGAAGATAATTTAGGAAAAATATATCTTAGATATTATATTTGATATTTTTAAATAATTATCTTGTTTAATTATATCATAAAATATTAAAAGATAATAACTACCAAATCTTTTTAAATGTGACAAGATCTTCTTGAATCTTTTTAGTTCCACAACAAACAAATATATCTTGAAGATATTGGATTATTTAGAAGATAATTTAAGGAGATTTGGAAAATTAATACACATATTAATTGGTGATAATTTATCATATATCTTTAATTAGTTAATTTAATTATATTAGATATTGATATTATCAACCAACTATATTTGTCAAATAGTCTATATCTCTCCAAATATTTTTAAATATTTATCTTTATCTTTATTTTAAAATATATTTGAGAGATTTTAGCAACAGAAAAGCCCAGTCCAAGTCCAAGGAATTTAGGAACCCTTAGGGGGGCCTAATTTCTTTCTCTCTCCTTTCTTCTTCTATTTTTATTTTATTTATTGTTTCATGGAGTGATAAGCTTCTTGGGTTGATTCTATTGTAATTTCATTATGGATTCTAAGGTTAGAACGAAATAATTTCTGTTTTTTTTATTATTGTTGAGGTTTTCATTCATCTATGTCTTTTATCTTTGAATCATGTAAAAAGTAATGATTTCAAATGTATATGCATGTTGATCATATGAGTTCAAGGGTTTTTAAATTTAATTGAGACTTTACTTTGATTTTATTTGGAAACTTTCATGTGATTCAATGAGTTTTTACCAATAATTGAGACTTTACTTTGATTAAAGGTATTTATTCTAACTAAAATTAATTGGGACTTTACTTTGATTAATTAAGCTTTTTATTTGGTGAGGAGATAAAAGAATAGACATGATTAGACATAGTAAAATTTCATTGAGACTATACTTTGATTGAATTTATTGTTGATAATCTAAAAGTTCTCACTTTTAATTGAAACTTTACTTTGGTTAAAAGTGAGAACTCCAACAAATTAATTGAGACTTTACATTGATTAATTTCCAAATCTACAACAATAATTAATTGAGCAATAATCTTTAGATAACCGATGATGAATCTATTTTAAAAAAGCAATGGAATCAATCTATTTTCTTTACTACTATTTTTATCTCTTTTTATCTTTTCTATTTCTTTCTTGTTTATCTCAATCCTCCCATATTTTTATTATTTTATTTGACTAACCGTTTTGTATAGATTTTATAAGAAATAACTTGTTAAAAATCAATTTCGTGTTCGTTGGGAGACGACTTTGGGTTACTTTACCCTTTCTATTTTGTTGACTACTTTCTTAACAATATTGAATTTGTTATAGATAGGTAGTATTAATTTGATCGCGTCAACGACAACGTTATCAAGGATGCTTGGCTAAATTGTTTTTGGTGACTTTTGGGTTGCCATAATTTCAGTTATAATCAGCCATTAAGTTGTAATATCATTAATAGTTTTAAGTGGGATGTAATTTCAACATACGTGTCTTTTCTAATTCTAGTGGTTAAAGCTTCTATATTAGCTGAACCATTTTCATCAATGAAACAGGTTAAGTTTTATTCAGAAAATATTACAATTTTTTCTTTTCTATCTTAGTGAGAGTGATGTTCCTAAGTTCTTGAGTGATTCAAGAATCCCTGACTTTTATCAAAGGTCTTCTTCCCTTTGTGTGTATAAACTCTTAGGCTTATGTTCCATTCTTGGAAGTGTGACGTCTATAAATTTCCACTACACCTTCTTTTCTATTTCCATTTTCTCGTTTTAAATAATATCTCATATTTATTGCTTATTAGCATTCCAACCTAGATAGATCCATAAAACAAATTCACTCCTCTAGATTCACATCGTTTGGTATTCAGAGCCAGACTCACTAGATTTGGAATAGCAATGGAAGTTTATTATACAAGGTGTTTAATCGAAGGCAACCCATGTTTAGTTGCATTCGGTTATAGAAGCGACAACAATGTTGTGAGCCAAAGATTGGTGGAGAAACTCAAGTTACCAACAAGCTTTCATCCAAATCGAGCATGGATCAAATTCAGTACAGGGCAATGTGTGAAAGAAATATTATGTGATATTGTTCCCATGGACTCTTCCCATCGTCTTTTGGGATGGGCATGGCTTCGTTTTAAAACGCTCGATCTTGATGAACGTTCCCTTTATTTGAGGCATGAGGGACATAAAATGAAGTTGAAATTTATGACACCAAGACAAGTCAGTAAGAATCAACATAGGCTGAAGGAGAAAATAGAAAAAGAAACAATAGAAACTGCAGAAGCAAGGGAAAATAAGGGAAAAGAAAAGGAAGTAGAGAAAAAGCTGATGGAAAATTTATTTGTCAATGATTTCTCTTCAACAGTTTGTGATGTCATTTTACATGAACAAAAGGATAAGCAAGTGAACGAAACACACCATCTTCCATCTTTGAAAAGGAAGCTTGTTCATAATGCTTTATTATGCATTTGGTCCGCTGATGAGAAGGAAATTCGTCAAACACAACGCATGAAATTATTTATTGTTACATATCAAGATGGGGTAGTGTTGGCAAGAAAGGTGCTCCACGAATTTTAACCATTGGAAACGAATAAACACGAGTTTCAAGTTGTTGAAAAGTAAAGTTTTTCACATCATAAGAAACTTATATTAAAACTAGTAGAAAAATAAAGCCTTAAGATTCGGGACAAATGTTCTCGAAGAATGAGGGTATGATATGAATCGCATCATAGCTCAAATGGAGAAGCACTAATGCACGACTTTGCTGCAGTTATTTATATTTTTTAAAGTAAATAGTTTGTTTAAATATGGTCCAATTCATTGTAAAAATGGCTTACCAAATTATGTTTTCGTTTAATCAATTAATGGGCTCTGGTTTAGTTTTATTTCAAGTTGTAATGATGACCCAATTGCAACTTAGTCATCAACCTTTGGAGAACAAGAGGATGCTTGGCTGGATTGTTTTTGGTGACTTTTAGGTTGCCATAATTTTAGTTACAATCAGCCATTAAGTTGTAATATCATTAATAGTTTTAAGTCGGATGTACTTTCAACATATGTGTCTTTGGTAATTGCAGTGGTTAAAGCTTCTATATGAGCTGCACCATTTCCATCAATGAAACAGGTTGAGTTTTCTTCAAAATTTTATCTCTTCTATCTTAGTGAGAGTAATGTTCCTAAAGTCATGAGTGATTAAGGAATCCCTGAGTTTTATCAAAGGTTTTTTTCCCTTTGTGTGTTTAAACTCTTAGGCTTATGTTCCATTCTTGGAAGTGCGACGTCTATCAATTTCCACTACATCTTCTTTTCTATTTCCATTTTCTTGTTTTAAATAATTTCTGAAATTTCTTGCTTATTAGCATTCCAACCTAGATAGATCCATAAAACGAATTCACTCCTCAGGATTCACATCATTTGGTATTCAGAGCCTAGCTCCTTAGATTTGGAATAGCAATGGAAGTTTATTATACAAGGTGTTTAATCGAAGGCAATCCATGTTAAGTTGCATTCGATTATAGAAGCGACAACAATGTTGTGAGCCAAAGATTGGTGGAGAAACTCAAGTTACCAACAAGCTTTCATCCAAATCGAGCATGAATCAAATTCAGTACAAGGCAATGTGTGAAAGAAGTATTATGTGATATTGCTCCCATGGACTCTTCCCATCATCTTTTTGGATAGGCAAGGCTTCGTTATAAAATGCTCAATCTTGATGAACGTTCACTTTATTTGAGGCATCAGGGACATAAAATGAAGTTGAAATTTATGACACTAAGACAAGTCAGTAAGGATCAACATAGGCTAAAGGACAAAATAGAAAAAGAAAGAATAGAAAAAGAAGCAATAGAAACTGCATAAGCAAGGGAAAATGAAGAAAAAGAAAAGGAAGTAGAGAAAAAGATGATGGAAAATATATTTGTGAATGTTTTTTCGTCAACAGTTTATGATGTCATTTTACAAGAACAAAAGGATAAGCAAATGAATGAAACACACCAGCTTCCATGTTTGAAAAGAAAGCTTGTTCACAATGCTTTATTATGCATTTGGTCTGCTGATGATAAGAAAAATAGTCCAACACAACGAATGGAATTATTTATTGTTACATATCAAAGGGGTATTGCTGGCAAGAGAGGTGCTCCACGGATTGCAACCACTAGAAAGGAACAAATATGAATATATTAAAGCTGAATTTGATCCTGGAGGAAGAGAATTAGTTTGAAGTTGTTGAAAAGTAAAGTTCTTCACAAGATCACAAGAAACTTATATTAAAACTAGATAAAAATAAAGCCTTAATATTCGGGACGAATCTTCTCGAAGAAGGAGGGTATGATAGGAATCGCATCATAGCTCAAATGGAGAAGGACTAATTGAATCATAGTTTGTTTAAATATGTTCCAATTCATTGTAAAATTGGCTTACCAAATTATGTTTTCATTTAATCATTTAATCAATTTATGTGTCTTTTATAATTTCAGTGGATAAAGCTTCTATATGAGCTAAACCATTTTCATCAATGAAACAGGGTGAGTTTTATTCAAAACATATTAGGATTTTATCTCTTCTATCTTAGTGAGAGTGATGCTCCTAATTTCTTGAGTGATTCAAGAATCCTTGAGTTTTATCAAAGGTCATTTTCCCTTTGTGTGTTTCAACTCTTAAGGTTATCTTCCATTCTTGGACGTGTGACATCTATGAATTTACACTACATTTTCTTTTCTATTTCCTTTTTCTCATTTTAAATAATTTCTCAAATTTCTTGCTTATTAGCATTCCAACCTAGATAGATCTATGAAACGAATTCACCCCTCTAGATTCATCATTTGGTATTCAGAGCCTAGCTCACTAGAGTTGGAATAGCAATAGAAATTTATTATACAAGGTGTTTAATCGAAGGCAAGCCATGTTTAGTTGCATTCGATTACATAAGCGACATCAATGTTGTGAGCCAAAGATTGGTGGAGAAACTCAATTTACCAACAAGCTTTCATCCAAATCGAGCATGGATCAAATTCAGTACAAGGCAATGTGTGAAAGAAGTATTATGTGATATTGCTCCCATGGACTCTTCCTATCATCTTTTGGGATGGGCATCGCTTCGTTTTAAAACGCTCGATTTTGATGATTGTTCCCTTTATTTGAGGCATGAGGGACATAAAATGAAGTTGAAATTTATGACACCAAGACAAGTTAGTAAGGATCAACATAGCCTAAAGGAGAAAATAGAAAAAGAAAAAATAGAAAAAGAAACAATAGAAATTGCAGAAGCAAGGGAAAATGAAGAAAAAGAAAAGGAAGTAGAGAAAAAGATGATGGAAAATTTATTTGTCAATGTTTTCTCTTCTACAGTTTGTGATGTCATTTTACAGGAACAAAAGGATAAGCAAGTGAATGAAACACACCAGCTTCCATGTATGAAAAGGAAGCTTGTTCACAATGCTTTATTATGCATTTGGTCCACTGATGAGAACCAAATTCCACAAAAACAACGCATGGAATTATTTATTATTACATATCAAGGTGGGATAGTGTTGGCTAGAGAGGTGCTCCACGGATTGTAACCACTGGAAAGGAACAAATTTGAATATATTCAAGTTGAATTTGATCTTGGAGGAAGAGAATTAGTTTCAAGTTGGGGAAAAATAAAGTCCTTCACAAGATCATAATAAAGTTATATTGAAAGTAGTAGAAAAATAAAGCCTTAAGATTCAGAACGAATCTTCTTGAAGAAGGAGGGTATGATATGAATCACATCACAACTCAAATGGAGAAGGACTAATGCACCACTTTGCTGCAGTTATTTTTATTTTTATTTTTTAAAGTTATTAGTTTGTTTGAAGATGGTCCAATTTGTAAGACCCGTGGAAATTAATTAATTAATTAATTAATTAATGCGGGTGGTGGGAACTTTGATGACATTAAATGTTAATTGGTATGACGTGGAAAAGTACTAGCTTTAATGGTTGAGAGTACTTGGTTGTGTGAGAGGATTGGGGTTTTAGTCCTATGTATTCCAATTGTGTGTATTTGATTTATTATTATTTTGATAATATACTTGAATTTGTTGAGTGATAGTATAATCATAGGATTATGATAATTATCACTAAATATGGGTTGGTTGGATTGTTGTGTATTGAATTGGCGTTAGTATGGTCACGGGTTCAAACCTTGATGGACTTGAATTAAACCTTTTCTTTTTGCTAAATTTATCTTGGGAATGAATGTGGAAGGGCAAAGGAAAACCTAGTGTAAGGAGCAGCCAAGGGAGCTAGAAAAATAGTATAAAACCTTAATAAAATGACATTAAGTAGGTAGAAAAGGTAAATTTTCGTTTTGCTCTATTTACCTCTCATTAAGGCCATTTTAGTGATAAAGGAAGGGAGAGAAAAGGGTTGTTTTGGGGCTGTCTTTGTGGCGTAGAAATCAGAGCACAAATTCTGAGAGTGTGAGGAGAGAATTGAGTATTATTGGGAGTAGACTTGAGAGGAAGAACTAGGCGGACTTGTGAATTGGAGAAGAACCCTAAAAGGCTACAAACTTTGTGCAAGGATTCCAGGTTAGGGGAAGCTGTTTTTACATGTCTATATAGTATGTGATATGATTCTGCGTTTCGCTATTCTTAATTGGTTCCTGTGGGTTGGGAATTTCGTGTGTGTGTAATAAGAGTGAGAATTGGTTGTTTATTGTTGGTTGCAAAACCTTTTTTTCGCCTTATATGATTTAGGGATGAGGGCTTGGGTATTGAATTGTTATTGTCGATTGAATCTTGACTTTTGGTAGTTTAAATGGATATAATGCATGTTTATGTGGTTTAATTGTTGATAGGGATTGAATGGGACTGATTAAATTGTATGTTGGCATGGTTTAGGGTGATTTATGCGTAGACAGGGGAGAACCTCTACAAATTTTGCCCAAGTGAGTCCCCCTCGCCTAAGCGAAACTTGTAGAAACTCGTTCCTGATTTTTCATCGAGCGTCTCGCTCAGACGACCCATTTTTGTGTTGAGCAACACATTCTCTCGCCCAGGCGAGAATGGCTCGCATAAGCGATGTCGCGATGAGACACGTTGCGTTTTACATGTGAATCCTCGTCCAGGCAAGGTGTGGTGTGTTGAGCGAGTGAGGGTCTCACTTAGGCGAGAGGGTCTTGCCTAAGCGAGAGATCGTGGTGAGCCCTGTTTCACACTCGCTCAAGCGAGGAAGTCCAGCTTGAGCGAGAGAGATGCACTCGCTTGAGCCTATGTTGATCCTAGCTTATGCAAGAACGGTGAGAATTCATGCTTGTGTGTACTGTTCGAACTGGTTTGCTTGGTGTTCCCTAAACTAGGGGAATTATATGCATGTGTTTGTGTTGTTCGAGCTTGAGGGACTAAGTCCATAGGATCTGGGATGTGCTTGGCTTGAGTCGCGAGCAAGAAGTTCGTGATGGGTGGAGTGCATGCGGAACGTGAACGATCTAGTTCATCGGAGGTACTCTCGTTGGGATGAGTGAGCGAGGGAGTTCATCTCATGCTCAACTTGAGAATGCTATGAGCGAGGGAGTTCATCGTAGGAAAGGCAGGTATGCATGTCCGGGTCTGAGCGAGGAGTTTGGATGACGGGCAAGGGATTCTGTGAAGCAGGACTACGAGCGGGATAGGCTCATAGGTTTGACCAAGAGCGAGGAAGGTTGTGGAAGCACCGAAAGTTCCAAGATTTAGAGTACATGCATGAACTCATAATAGTTATGAGAGTGGAAAAGTGTTTTTTTTTATGTAAGATTATATAATTATGATTTGGTGGGTGGGTTGAATTCATATTCATTTATATCTATGTGCATAGCTCACCCTATCTGTTTGTGTGTGGTGATGATCGGGGAACTTGTTATTAGGGAGCAAATGATGTTTTAGGTGAGCCAGGAGATGCTTAGTGGCAGAGAGTGGGATCAGAGTACAGGGGAATTTTATAAAGATTGTTATTTAATTTCCATGTAATTTTATTACTGATTTCATTGCTTTGGATTTACAAATTGTAAAAGTGAATTATGAGTAATATTACCATTTATAGCGATTTTTAAAGTTTTAAAGTTTTACAATTTTCCGCATTTTTGGGAAATGGATTGATAATAAATGAGGTTTTCATTTCAAATTTGTTATTTTTTAAGTAATATCCTATCGAGACGTTACACAATTCATTGTAAAATTGGCTTACCAAATTATGTTTTGGTTTAATCAGTTAATGGGCTCTTGTTTTGGTTTTATTTCAAGTTGTAATGATGACCCAATTGCAACTTAGTCATTAGCCTTTGGGAGACCAAGAGGATGCTTGGCTGAACTATTTTTGGTGACTTTTGGGTTGCCATAATTTCAATTCGAATCATCCATTAAGTAGTAGGATCATTTATAGTTTTAAGTGGGATGTAATTTCAATTTATGTGTCTTTTGTAATTTCAGTGGTTAAAGCTTCTATATGAGATGAACCATTTTCATCAATGAAAAAGGTTGAGTTTTATTCAGAAAATATTAGAATTTTATCTCTTCTATCTTAATGAGAGTGATTCTCCTAAGTTCTTGAGTGATTCAAGAATCCTTGAGTTTTATCAAAGGTCCTTTTTCCCTTTGTGTGTTTAAACTCCTAGGCTTATCTTCCATTCTTGGAAGTGTGACGTCTATCAATTTCTAATACATCTTCTTATCTATTTCCATTTTCTCGTTTTAAATAATTATACAAATTTCTTGCTTATTAGCATTCCAACCTAGATAGATCCATAAAACGAATCCACCCCTCTGGATTCACATCATTTGGTATTCAGAGCCTAGCTCACTAGATTTGGAATAGAAATGGAAGTTTATTATACGAGGTGTTTAATCAGAGGCAACCCATGTTTAGTTGCATTGGATTACAAAAGCAAGAAAAATGTTGTGAGCCAAAGATTGATGGAAAAACTCGAGTTACGAACAAGCTTTCATCCGAATCAAGCATGAATTAAATTTAGTACAGGGCAACGTGTGAAAGAAGTATTATGTGATATTGCTCCCATGGACTCTTCCCATCCTCTTTTGGTATGCGGATGACTTCGTTTTAAAACACTCGATGTTGATGAACATTACCTTTGTTTGAGTCATGAGGGACATAAAATGAAGTTAAAATTTATGACACCAAGACAAGTTAGTAAGGATCAACATAGGTTGAAGGAGAAAATAGAAAAAGAAGAAATAGAAACTGAAGAAGGGAGGGAAAATGAGGAAAAAGAAAAGGAAGTGGAGGAAACGATGATGGAAAATTTATTTCCCAATGTTTGTTTTTCTACGGTTTGTGATGTCATTTTACAAGATCAAAAGGATAAGCAAGTGAATGAAACACACCAACTTCCATGTTTGAAAAGGAAACTTGTTCACAATGCTTTTATTATGCATTTGGTCTGCTGATGAGAAGCAAATTTTTCAAACACAACGCATGGAATTATTTATTTTTACAAATCGAGGTGGGGTAGTGTTAGCAAGAGAGGTGCTCCATGGATTGCAACCACTGGAAAGGAACAAATATGTATATATTTAAGTTGAACTTGATCCTAAAGGAAGAGAATTAGTTTCAAGTTATGGAAAAATAAAGTCCTTCACAAGATCATAATAAACTTATATTAAAATTAGTAGAAAAATAAAGCCTTAATATTCGGGACGAATCTTCTCGAAGAAGGAGGGTATGATAAACATTTGAATCATAACTCAAATGGAGAAGGACTAATGCACCACTTTGTTGTAGTTACTTTTATTTTTATTTTTTAAAGTTATTAGTTTGTTTAAATATGGTCTAATTCATTGTAAAATTGGCTTATCAAATTACATTTTGGTTTAATCAATTAATGGGCTCTAGTTTAGTTTTATTTCAAGTTGTAATGATAACCCAATTGCAACTTAGTCATCAGCCTTTGGGAGACCAAGAGGATGCTTGGCTGAAGTGTTTTTGGTGACTTTTGGGTTCCCATAATTTCAGTTACAA
>Ga0214543_1007486_pt1 | contig 18676 bp, 16 predicted proteins | sample CNSS2metaG_FD_160094 | JGI IMG/M metagenome (GOLD analysis project Ga0214543, IMG submission 160094) | Root nodule microbial communities from cowpea collected in UCLA plant growth center, Los Angeles, California, USA - CNSS2 | ecosystem: Host-associated > Plants > Roots > Nodule | place: USA...
TCTTTTTTAATTTTCATTTCTTGCATTTAATTAAAAACTTAATGTCATTAACCCCCTAATTAACCATCTCATTATAAAGCAAACACTGACACGTAGGATTAGTATTTCGACACGTAGCAAGGAAAAGTCAACTGTACAGTGAAACGTTATCAATATAAACGGCGTTACCCAATTAGGACCTAATTGAATCAAATTGACCAAATTTAGGACCTATTTGAGCACCCCGCGAAAATTGGGATCTAATTCAAAAAAGTTGACGAAAATTGGAACCAAAAAGGTATTTTAACCAAAGAAAAATTAACGCAATTAGGTTAAAAAGACTATATCTATTCTTTTTTTAAATTTAGGGACTATGATGTGTCAAAGTTTGAGACAATTATGAATTTTAATTTTGCATTAAAATTTAGTAACTAAAAACATATTTAATCCAAATATAAATTTAGTAAGGACGATAGCAATTGCATTTTTACCAAACTAAAATAATTGAGAATGTTGATAAAAATTGCCTAATCAATAAAAGATTTAAAGGATTCCAATACAAAAAACCATGCCTCAGGGTTTGCATGGCTTTTTCAAGTTGTTTTTCCTCTTACAACCAATGAGAAATTGATCACTAAACTGCTAATCTTTCAATTTCTCTGGTTGAAATTTCACTGATATGCTCCCTCACTGCTCTAACTTATTTCATATTCTACTATTCAACCATTGAATTATGTCCCTTGTGATGTTTTCTCGTTCAGGTTCAAAGAGGAGGTCATGTGAGAATCCTTCATAGAGTTTGATAGTTTTGTCTGTTGAGGATGCCTGTTCATACAGTTTTCGAGAAGCATCAGGATCAGTAACAGAATCAGCAGTGCCATGGAGAACTTGAAATGGAACTCTCAGTTTTCTGAAATTTTGTTGCAAGTACGTTGTAATTCGAAGAATTTCATAGCCAGTACGTATTCTCAGAGATCCGGTACATACTAGTGGGTCTGAATATTTTGCATGCAGAGCCTCTGGATCTCTACACACCGGTAATCCCTTCTTATATGCAGAATTGCATTCATATGTTGGCAGCAAAAAGGAAAGTATGGGTGCAAGTGCCTTTCATCAAGAAAACATAGAGATGAACACCGCTTCTATCCAATCATGTATGTATGTGCAAGCATGCCATGTTTTCTATACACAAAATATGTTATGCATTGACATTGTACAACAATTTACATTGTTATCTCATCACAAACCATCATGTACGAAAGTTTGTTGACTTTTACAATCCACTCAATGTTAGGAATTCATTTGAAGTTCCACGTCGAGTAAAAATAAGTATGAAGATGGCTAACATATAATTAGAATTGTAAATCCATTGTCTTAAGGTTTTGGTTGAAAATGGTGTTCTGATCTCTCTTATATGAGCATGTTCACAACTCATTGGTGTCTCTCCTTAGAAAAGCTCACACTCAAAAGTCATATCAATGGTGATTTCTTGTTAGTTGATGATGGTAAACTGTTTTATACTGTCAATGCATGATCATTGAACTCTTTACATATTCTGATGTAAATGAACATGTCAGAATGTATATATGTATATATGGATGGATGCAACAAGCTGTGTGTTCTAACCACCAAAATTGGATGAGAAGGCTCCACTCCAACTGCTGGTGAGGTGAATGTAGCACCAACTATTCTGGCTTCAACCTTTGGATCAAGCAGTGCCTGCAATATATTTATATACATAGCAGTGAAAAGATGAATCAATTTTCCCCTAGAGTAAGCTTCATGAATCATTTAATACAAGAGTTTGTGAAACTGATTAGTGTAAAAGGTTTTTACATTGATTACCAATGAGAAATCATCATGCATAGTACTTCACTTTCATTGACTTCTACAATAATTATCTTAAAAATCACTTGTGACATGATTTAATATTTGATGACAGTGTGAAAACCACAGAAATTAAGCTCTTTACACAAGCCCACCTTCAGAATAATGGCTGCACCTGTTGAGTGTCCATAGCAGAAACATGGAAGTTCATGATTTTCATTGAGAATCTTCTCAACAAATACTTTCTATTCATCAAAAATGGTGTATATCAGAACTTATTCAGACAATACCCTACAAAATACTTATAGGTTCTAGAACATACCATATCAGAAACAGCATCATCAAGAGAATGGACATATGCATGTAGCCCATCACTCCCACCATGTCCTACACAAATGTAAGGATTAGCAGAAAAAAAAATCAGGTTTTGATCTAATATTAGAAATGAAAGAGACATAAGAGTAGAACACAATCTACTAGATTATAAAATAAAGAGTTCAAGTTTTCATGATATATCAATAGGAAACTTAACTCAGTGAAAAACTGAACAAGTAAGATTTAAGCAAGTAATTAGTCTTTATCCATAGAAGAATTCTGTGATTTATTTTCAGACTCTGACTTAATGTTTGAGCTATTATATTGTTAAACAAGCCAGACGCAACACGCACAGATAATAAGCTTACTCATAAACAGGAGCTTCACATGTTACTTTATCGCACAAATATGCATCCAAATAACATAGCCCTGCAACATCCAAACATACATGCATGTTGAAGAACAATGGTGACAACTAAAGTATCAAATAAAAAGAAGACATGTTGAAGACATGTCTTCCATAATCCAATTCTATAATATAAATAAAAAGAATGACATAAATTTGTTACAAGAAATTTTCTTCACATTTTCACTACAGCAAGAACTGAATTGTTTTTGTAGAAACTGCAGAAATCGGTGCATCCTCCTTATACCAAAGAGTGTAAAATAATAATGTATGTTAAAAAAATTGTTCCATCATCCTTATGCCAGTTATACACAGACAAGAACATGAATTACTATCAATTCCTGCACATTTCATGCATGCTCATAAACTAGAATTAGCTTCATACTTACCACTCCAATCCATTCCATAAACTTTGTAACCATTAGCATTCAGCTGCTTTGCAAAATCACTATATCTGCTACTGTCAGAGAATAATGGGAATGGCTTCAGGAAAACAAAGAAGTAATGTAAAATCTGAAAGGCTTCAGAACTAGAAATAAATATCTCACTTTCTCTTTTTTGTTTCCTTTCTATCTCTCTCCTTCTTCCACCCAACTCACCCCATAAGGGGGTGTCAGAAAGAACGTTGTTATACCCGTACATAATAAATAACTAACCTGTGTTCATTTAGACCATGCAGAAGAAGAACGAGTCCCCTGCACAAAGTAGGTAACCTATTTTAGATGTCCAATTTCTGTCAGAAAGAAAGGGAAAATGGGGTGGGGTGTGGGGAATAATCTGAAGGAATAAATGCATAAGCTTTCCTTAAAAACAGAAATAAAAAACGTTTGCAGTAGAAACTGTGCATGTTATGCCATACTTGAATACCTTGTTTTCAGGAAATGAAATGTTAAAAATGCTCTAGATGCAAAATCAACATGAAACGTCTAAAGAACCAAAAATATGTTAATAAGTGAATTTTAAACCTAATTCAATCCTACAAAATCGACTTGTAAAACAAGATTTGTATCTATTTATATATTATGAAATCATGTTGAACTATCCATAATCCGAATGAACTTTTAAACCTTTCTTAATGAAATGAGTATTAAAATCTCTTGATATCTACCTTATCTTGTGATAAACTGGTGTCCAACATTGTGTGAAAATGGTGTCACCCCTTTTGGTTCCCAAAATCCAATACTCCCTCACACACCTTTGATCATCATCCTCCACCACCCTCCTTATGGCCAATTCCCTCCTTGCCACCACCACACCAACACCACTTTTCCTCGGCACCATCTTCGCCGGCATGCGCACCATTGCGCCTTTCCGGTGGCATTCCTCCTTGCTGCTCGGCTTCTCGGCCGGAGACACCCTCCTCGGCCCTCTGAACGGCAGCAGCAGCAGCATGGCAGCCGCACATATCAACGTCAACAAGCTCTTCAATGCTCTGAAAGATAACAAGGCACTTTCCTTCAAAATGAAAGCCTCTCTCGCCATTTTGTTCCAAATCCACGCACCCTTTTGCTGTTAATGACTCCTCTATCTTCTCACGTTGTTTTTTTTCTTCTTTTCTTGAGGAAAATGTTGAAAAACATGAAAGAAGAAAGAAGAAGATGAAAAAAAAAAAAGAGAAAAATGAAGGGGAGATTTTGCTTGTTATGAGAACATTCAGAAATATTGCAGATGATAAAAATAGCACTTATAAAACGGGATGATGAACAGGATGGCCATGAATGATATGGCATATATATATATATATATATATATATATATATATATATATATATATATATATATATATATAACGATGATGAACAGAACAAATACATGCAGCGTAGATATATATTTCTACAGTAACAAAATGTTATGTGTGAAAGTTTATTAACTTGTATAACTATTTTAAAAATCAAACAGAAAAATATTCTAGCTAAACAAAACTGGTTGATAATTCTATATTAATCACAGATTATGTTTACAACACATGTCTATTAACAGAATGTTAATAGTACATTAATTCCATCCATTTTCAGAGTATGAGTAAAAGGATAGAAAGAGATTGAGGTTAAGCACTACACGTGGTGTTTCAGAAAATTTTAAGGTAAGATTAAGTTGAAGCAGTCAAGAAAATGACATGACGTACAAACAAACTTTCCATAAAGTGAGGAACCAGTGGATTGTTACTAACGGATTCAGAATATATACAGACACTTCGGATCTTAGATATTTATTATAGGATAAATGATAAAAACATGTGATGAATAAACTATGTTATTGGATGTTTGATTCTCGAAAAACACGATTAAAAAAGATAAGATTCTTTTACATTAAATGTAAGTCCAAAATAACTTACACCAACTTTCAATGGACAATTTTACCAAATCTAACGATTCATATCAGTTCATTTAAAAATGTGCGGAGAAAAAGTTTTAAGGTAAAAAGAAAACTATGCAACAAGAAAGAAAACACCACCTTACTGACTCACTTAAGTAAAATTATCTGAACAATTAGATTTCATAAAACTAAGGATTAAGATTTGATGCAAGTACTTAGATTTACATCTACTTTTAATGGATAGAAAAACACTCTCTCTATATATAGAAAGAGAGAGAGAGAGAGAGAAACACACATATATACATTATCAAGGAAAATCATTACTAAAAAGGGTTGAGAAAGTCAAATGAACAATTTCTAATTAAATGCACAAAGGCACTTTTTGACCATAAAAAGCAAACCATGACTCAAATTAAATCATTGTGTTTCATCCCATTATTCCAATTGCTTAGGTTCTCTGAACATTAGGTATTTTTCTCCATTTGGAATTATTCAACACACACCCATATAACCAGATTTCGGAGACAAATTGGTATCACTAAGATTTGAGTCATCATGACCATAACTTCGAACAAATGAGAAAATTATTCATTAATTTGCTATGAGACCAATCCATAGGGGTATTGTAAATCGATATAATTACAATAATTTAACCAATTTAAAAGGCTATTCATGCAAATGATCTGCTATAAACCAAACTCTAATGAAAAATCCACCGTAACACAACGTAAAACAGAGCAACATTTGCACCACTTGATTGCTGCAGCGCCAAAACTGCAACTGAATTTATCTGACAGTGGTTTTGCAGAAGCATTTCTCATCTTGTTGACAGTACTAGTTTCATGGGACATCTAACAATAACTGCAAGAACGGTTTCAAACATGATGTTATCAGAGTATGGTTTCAGGACCTAGCTATTGACTAATAATGTTCCAGTATAACTGCAACTTTTGACTTCATTGATCCCTCCAAAAACAAAAAGAATCGTGAAGTTCAGCAGCTTCTAGCATGTAACATTACCTTAAAGTCTCAATTTTCTTTACCTGATGGATTGAGCAACTTTGCTGTTGTAACTAAAATCCTAACCATCTTGCATTTTTTTCATTTTCTTTTTCAAGGCCTTGTCAAAGTTGTTGCTTGACAGAGAAAGAACCTGGTTCAGCAGTAACCTTACCCCAGATTTCTTCATGATTGCAAATCTAGGCTTAATCCTTTTCTCTAAGCTGTATCCAAAATACTGAGGAAACTTAACCAGCTCAGAGTTTGGGTATCCAGTGGTCAAAAAGAAATCCCATTTTGGAATCAAATTTTCAGTCAAGCTAAAAGTATACAAGGCTCCATATCTTGAAATCATGGTCCCAATTTCTTCCAAAGTGTATCCCCTCTCCAAGAAAAATGCTGTTATAGGTTTCAGGTTGGCCTCAATGCTAAGACCAAAATTCTGTGGGCATCTGAATAGAAGAATGCCAACATCAGCCCCTAAAGAACGGAAGTACTTCGCCGTCGGTCGGAGATTGTCCTCTACACTATAACTAACGATATGCGGGCAACGAGTTAAAATCTTACCTATATTCTCTTCAGATAGGCCCAATTCAAGAAGGAAATCTATGCTTTCCATCACTTTCTGCCTGCTATAAGTTATCAAGGCCGGGAAGCGATAGATCACCTTTGGCCATTGCTTCTTGTCAATACCCAATGACTCTAAGAACTTCATGGTGGGTTTAAGATTTTCAGATAAACTGAAACCACATAATTGAGGCCTTTTACTGAGAATAGATGGAATGTGCTCTTTTGGCACCCCAAGTTCAAGAAAAAACTCAACCACAGGCTTAACTTTACCCTCCAAGCTATAGTAGGCAAAAGCCGGGAATCGGTGTGTGATACTTCGAATCTGATCAATATCCATACCAAGTTCCATGAGATAGACAATATGAGGGCGCAGATTGCCACCATCTTGGTCTGTCTCACTCACTAGTGACACAGCTTTAAGCTTCTTAGAGTCTAACACAGGACTAGAAGGAGAAACTGGCACTGCTGATTTGTCCTTAACAGGTGGATTTGGATAGTTTTCCACTACATCCACTAGAATGTCACCATGCTCTTCAAACAGGGATTCAAGATAAGGGATAAGAGCATCCCTGATCTCCAAAGTTGTAAGCTCTCTTCCTGTTTGTTCCAATAAAACTGTGATTAGCAGTGTTCAACACAGAAGAAAATTATGAAATGAAAAAGAGTAATTGTTGTGACAGAACCTGCAAGATACCAAGATCTGTGTTTGGAATGAAGCTTTGAGACAAGGTGATCAATGAAAAGATCTGACTTGTTGATGGTTCTAGCAGCAACCGCATTGCTCAAACCTTGTTTCTTCAAGAACAAGGCCAATACAGCCTTGGCTTCTTCCTTTTCTGCTACTAACAGTGTGGGAGACACCACTTTTAAATTCAATGACCCGTCTATGCCTGAAGAAAGAGCACCACAATGAATGGTCTATGCTTATTAGAATGTTACATGAACCTTGTGCCAATTTCAACATCTAAAAGTAAAAATTAAAAACAAAAATTCTAACCTGATTTTGCCTGGCAAATGAAGACCTTTGCAGGAAAAGAAAGTTGAGTCCTGATGTAAAACATTCATAAGTGAAAAAAAAGTTCATATAATTTCATAAAGAGGAAAAAAAAACATATACAAGAGAATGGAAATCCTTGCATGCATCTACTAATAGAGAGTTAGACAGACAGAAAAGCAAACAAAAGAAAACCAAGAAGATATTGGGGTGTCAGCCAAAGCTATTCATGGTGAATTTGAGTAAAATACTTAATTAAGGGCCTACTGAATATGTTCTTATTATATAGTGTTTATGTTTAAGCTGTTTTTATAATCAAAATAAAGAATAGGATTTGAGTGTTTTCATATAGTTATAAGTTGTTTTCCTAAGTTACAATAGAGAACTTACCGAAAAAAGCGTATGGACATCTCATAAGCTATTCTATGTTCTCTTAAACACATGCAGGGATTATGTCATAAGATAAGTCATCTATAGTATAAACAAGCTCTTTGAACCTAAGGGCTAATAAAAATGACTTATTTTGAGAAGATTTTGCAGGAAAATTGTTATCATAAGTTCTTATTAAAATAGTTTTAAATCCTCCTATATCGTCCTTTTCCTGATTATCAAAAGTATATAATGTTTTCTAGAGCAAATTACATTGATACTACTACCTTTTTTCTTCTTAAAAATTCACAAGATACACCCATACTTTTTTTTTTCTCCCACATTGAGCCTCTTAACTGTTTCAAATACATTAAACTAGCACGCTCTAATACTCAAGAAACACATTGCATCTTGCATCCATGTAATGAGTTTACTCACAATTTAAAAAAAGAGGAACATATTGTGAATTTTGGGAAAAAAATCACAAGAAACACCTTCTACTATTCAACATACACAAACGCAAACACACCCACAAGCTCATTCCCTGAATTTCCTCTCCTCCCTCTTGATCCTCTCATTGGGGCTTTGAATTTGACAGAATAAAAAAACAAGAAGAAAAAAAATTGACACTAGACATGCAAGAAACTTTGGATAGAGTGTGAAGTGCACGAAAAGAGTGAGGAAAAAGGGTACCTCGTGGTTGTGCAAGAGAAGAATCTTGCAGAATAAAAATGGTGGGGTAGTTGAACTGAGGAGAAAGTCTTCATCTTCTTAGGGTTGAGTTAGTTTCTGTGAAAAAGAAAGATTTTTTCATTACTGTATCGCTGCGCGGACTACAGACAACAGACAGAATCATGGGAGATAAGATACGATAGATGTTGCAACCAAGATTAAATATCTTTGGGTCTTTATTATGTATTTAGTAAAAAATAATAATTTGGTTGCTTTATGATTTACAATTTTTATTTTATTTCATTAAGTTTTGTAAGGAAATCAAATTTTTTTATTGGTTTGAAACTTGTACGTTCACTGGGATAGGAGATTTGGTTATCAATAAAATTTATAATCTTATCCAGATTAATACAAAATAAAATTAAATGTAAAATAAATTATATTTAAATGAAATTTTTCATTAAATATACAATTTTTTTTCTTATTTGTGTAAAATGTATTTCTCATTTCAAATTTAAGAAAATTTAAATATATAGCTTATTGTATTAAATGTGATGTAAGTGTTTTTATTTTAGTAGATTTTAGAATTTTAAACAATAATTAAATATGTGTCTTTAATTATTTTTGTAATGTACCATATTATTAGGGGTGGCAATGCGGGTCGGCCCGGCCCGTATAAGGCTCGCACAACGCGGGCTGGGCTACCCCGTTTCGCACACTTTATGCGAGCTGCAAACACTAATATTTGTCTTTTTCAGATATACAAAAATTAAAACGTTAATGCAAGAGTTTATAAAAAAGTAATTAATATATACAAGTGCAAGTTTTTTATTTTATTTTATGCGAGTTGCAGGCCAGCCCATGCAGATTGCGAGCTTATACAGGCTGGACCACTACGGGTCTGCGGGCTCACTATCCTAGTCCGTCCCACGTTTTTTTCGTGGGCCTACAGGCCGGCCTGAATGGCCACTCCTACATATTATCGTCATTAATTAAGAGTATTTATGATGTGATAAATAGAATTTTGTAATAAATTATAATATTAACATTTACATGTTATTTGTTATGAAAAATATTTTATTTAATTTTTATAAAATATATAGACAAAATAAAATTTTTTAAAAATAGTTTAAGCATTACAAAATATTTAATCATTTAAATAATAACAAAACCCAAAATATTTTTATTTCGTTGTCCTATTTATTATTTTTATTCTTTTTAATCTTCTCCGTTTAATGGTAACAAGTTCAAGTAATGCACCACTGGTCTTGGATTCAGTAACACAATCCATTCGGCCAATTCCGCGTTTGTGAGTCCATTTTGAATATCATTTTTTCTTGCCACACCTTCATTATTACTAAATGTAGACTTTTATTAATCGAGAAAAAGATTAAAATACCCTCTTTCGCTGAACCATTTCAATATTTCTGCTACTACAGTCTCCAATGCTACAATTCCTTTCTTTATTGCATTCTGAGAGGAAGAAGAGAAAGAAAGCTTATTCACCAGAGCACGTTCCATAAGTTATTATTTATGTTTTAGAAAAATTGTTCTTGAAATTATATTTTAAATAGTTCGCTCTAAAACATATTTTATATGTTATGGAAAATTTGTACCAGAAAGTATTATATATGTTAAAAAAAAATCTAAAAAATTTGTTTTGAAGTACATCTCATTTGTTCAAGAAAACTTGTTTCAAAAATTCTGTTCCAAAAATCATGTTTCAGAAATTTTGTTTTGAGCAATTTTCAGAATAAATAATGCATAGTTCATTTCTAAAAAAAATGATCATGGTAAAAATCATTCAAGTCCAGTTAGAAATTATGGAATGCAAGAAGAAAATGGCTTTTGCAGGCTAAAATTATTAAAAAGGCCGATCTATCTATTACAATATATAATATATAAACAGATTTTCTCTTTTATGTTCATATTTCAAAATATTAGTTTTATCCTTTAAAATATAATTATTTATTAAATTTTAAAAAATTGATTGTTACTTTTATATTTTTTTTTATTTATCAACAATTATTCACTATTATCACCTATTAATATAACATCACGTTTATTTAAAAAATACGTAAAATTTTTTCGATTGCTTGTTCGAGAATTATGATCTTTAGCTATGGAACTGAATCATTTCCTTATATCTGAGAAGAACTTCCGGATTGATAGGAAGGAAGCTTAATTGGACTGAATCCGAATTTTTATTCTATGATTGATCAGTATAAACATCAACAACTCCGAATTGGATCAGTTTTTCCTCAACAAATAAGTGATTGGGCAAAAAGAATCTTACCTAATGGAGAGATAGTGGGGAAGGTAAAAAAACCCTATACTTTTCATTATAAAACCAATAAACCTGAAAAAGATGGATTATTTTGTGAAAGAATTTTTGGGCCTATCAAAAGTGAGATTTGTGCTTGTGAAAATTATCGAGTAATCAAAGATAAAAAGGACGATCCAAAATTTTGTGAACAATGCGGAATAGAATTTATAGATTCTCGAATACGAAGATATCAAATGAGACGTAACAGGCCAGTAGTTTTGTAAAAGGAATAAAAAGATAGCAAGTCTGTCTGAAGTAGTGTCTTTTTTTTCCTAATATGACATAAGAAGAGACAATATAATGTTAGTATATACACACATGAAATAATTGAGTACGAATGAAAATCTGATTTAATATTCAAACTGGCAATAATTAATTTTAAAATGTACAACTTAAATCGATTCATCATACTACAACTTAATGCCAAGTTAATCTTTAGAAAAACAATTTCATACTATTTCCTTAAACATTTATGCTTAGTGACGAAACATCTTATAAAGCTTAACCATAAAATATAATCACGTAGGTATTCTCTTTTATTCCATATTGAAAGTATAATCAATCACCAACGTCTAAATTTTTGAACAATTATAGACAAATTACTACCAGTTATATGCTGACAATTTTATATTAACTAAATTATCATCAAATTACAATAAATATATATATATATATATATATATATACTTATATTAATTTATATAAGCAACTTTTCACATGCATGAATGCAGGTCAGAATTATTTTGAAAGTGATGACAGCATAGTGGATTTGGTGCAGTGAGGATTGAGGACTGAACTTCTTTTTAATGCATTTTACAGTTTTTTTTTTCAACTTCATTATTTTATTTTACCTCTCTCCTTTTTTTTCTATCATACAAGAAAATATAAATATAATTTATCCTTTTTAAGGTTTGGATCAGGGAAGAAGCCTTCGAACAAGTCAAGTGGTTTACTGAGTCAAATGAAGTAAAAAAAAAACGTATTTATTATAATTGATAAAGTGATGGATTTCTTGCTCAACACAACAAGTGGAGACACGGAAAAAGTTACTTTCGTACAACAAAGTGGTTGGATAGGGACATCGTGAAGAAAGATGAAATGAATGTTTTCTAAATCCGGTGGACCAAGAAGAACACGTTTTTTTGTTGTTAATAATAATTGAACCCCATTGTTGTTATCTTCTCAACATTTTTCTCTGTTTTCCCAATTCTCTTCTGAGAGTTTCTTACCGGTAAAGATGGCTACTTTGACTGTGCCCCCAGTTCCCCCTTCTCCTAGAGATGATGCACTGCAACTTTACCGTGCTTTTAAGGGTACCCTTTTTCTCTTCAAAGTTCAGTTATTGTTTATGCTTTGAAACACACGTTAAAAATCTGAGCTTTAATTAATTAGGTTGTTATCTGTGTGAAACTTCCCTTTGAGGAACATGCTATTTCTGCACAAAATGTTAAAGTTCATGTTGTCGGTGTGAATTTTTATATAACATCCTAGTATTAACCTTTTTGCATGCTTGGTTTTAATTTTGAAGTTTGGAAACAAGCCCTGATTGACAATGTTGCTGTTTTCTTTTGTGTTGCGTTGATTTTTGGCTTTTGCATGTAAATGTACATTGTGAAGAGTCTTGACTCTTGAATGTTTATTTCTTATGTTGCTGTGAACTTTCTCAACCCTAATTTGAACCTTTTTTCTGTTCTTCATACCCGTGATTTCTTTCTAATTGTGATGTTTTCACAGGATTGGGTTGTGATACCAGTGCTGTCATCAATCTTCTTGCTCATCGTGATGCTACGCAACGTGCCTACATCCAACAAGAGTACAAAACAATGTATTCTGAGGAACTTTCCAAACGTTTAGCTTCAGAGCTTAGTGGAAAGTTAGAGGTACACTAATAATCAAAATACACCAGTAACATGTTTGGAGGAAATTTTCCATAAACTTATGTAAGAAAAATAAGAAGAAAAAGTGATTTTTTTTGCTTAAAAGTGCTTATGGAGAAATTGCTCCAAACATTCATGACTTTGTGTTGTGGAGATGTTGATATTTTAAAGGTACAACGATAGTAACTTGTGGAAAAGCTGGTACAACTACTAACAAAGAACAAAAGTATATCTTTATGCATGATATATGTCATATATGTCAGGAATCCAAGTTTGAGTCTAAATCGGACATTAAGTATAAATAAGAACATTGAATGAAGAAGATTCACAAATTTATTGTTTTAAGATTTTAAATTGAAAATAACATCAACAATATGTTATGTGAATTTGGCTCAAGTTTCATTGTTGTTATAAACTCATGAAACAAAACAGAACCGATGAAAGAGCATAAATGTGTTTTAGACAAAAATAGACATCTAAATAGATTATACTTTATTGTATGCCTAGTGATCACGGTCACGTTATTCATTTACTAGAAACACATTTGTATAGAAAACTAAATCATATGTATCTTAAAATTTAGAATAATGTTTTCCAACATTTCTGGTTTGTCTTACATGTTCTTCTTTTTTCTGTTTATCAGAGTGCAGTTCTTCTGTGGTTGAAAGACCCTGCAGGACGTGATGCATCAATCATTAGGAAGTCTCTGGTAGAGGTGCGAAGCCTTGAAGGTGCTACTGAAGTTATATGTTCACGGACTCCATCTCAGCTGCAGTATTTAAAACAGGTCTACCATTCATTGTTTGGTGTTTATCTTGAACATGATATTCAAGCAAACACCAGCCCCGGGAGTGATCATCAAAAGGTGAGCTTTCTCTTGCTAACATTCATGAAATCAACCTAAGATGATGTGATTTAGGACATGTTTTGATACAGTAATTAATGCGTCAACATTTTTAAGTGAGCAAATTTCTACTAATTTGTTTATATATGGACTAATTGTAGTTAATGGAGAGTTTTCTTTTTCTCTTGTCAACAGAATTATCTAATTTCGGAGTATATATAAATGACAGAATTAACTAACTTCTGAGTGTTGTTTGTCTTGAGCATGACAAACACCAATGGAGATTGTACCAGCAAAAGGGTGGCAAAGGCATCAAAATGGTGCAATTTTGTCTTCAAAATTAAAATGATGTAATTTTGAAGTCGTGTCAGTTTGATACAACTTCATTACACTGAAGTCGTACCAAGCTGACACAACTTTAATTAAAATTAAAAAAAAAATTACAATGAATTGAAAGTCATACCAAGTTAACATAACTTCAGTTTATATCACAATATACTAAAATCATATCAAGTTAGCACGACTTCAATTAAAAGTGAAAAAAAAAGAGATTACAAACGAATTGAAGTTGTACCAAATTGGCACAACTATTTTAGAATGAAGTCGTACCAAGCCAGTATAACTTCAAAATTACACCATTTTGGTAATTTTAAAGTCAAAATTGCACCATTTTGGTGTTTTTTGCCGCAAAAGGGTACTATTAGCAAAAGGGTACCATTAGCAGTAGTCTTCTTGGCCTTTGATAAGATCTCCTTCCTCTTTTCTGCAGAAAAAAGGTACCTTTAATGACACTTCTACACATAAGTTAGGGGTACTTTAGGTGCAGGGTTTTGAGAAAGAAATCTATGAAAAAGTAGTTTCCTTTCATGTTCAAATCCATGAGTTCCTTTCAAGTTATTAGAAGAGTGGAAGTGCTGCTATTGATACCTTTTATGTATGAAACTTGTTTCAGCTGTTGCTTGCATATATAAGCACACCTCGTCCTGAAGGTCCTGAAGTTAACAGAGAAATTGCTCAGAAGGATGCAAAGGTTCTTTACAAAGCAGGGGAGAAGAAACTGGGAACTGATGAAAAGACCTTTATCCACATATTCAGTGAACGGAGTGCTGCACATTTGGCTGCTGTCAGTGCTTATTACCATGACATGTATGGTCACTCTCTGAAGAAGGTATCTTCAGCACTTTTAATTTCTTTGATTAAATTTACTCTTTCTTCTCATATTTTTACTGTGCTTATTCAATCTCAATTTATCAGGCAATAAAGAATGAAACATCTGGGCTGTTTGAACTTGCACTTTTGACAATTGTCCAATGTGCCATTCATCCAGGAAAGTACTTTGCTAAGGTATTCCACTTCATTTCAACTTTTGATGAGTGCTTCTTCCAATGCTATTTCAACAATTTTTTTGTTCAATGACTGACAGAAAGAGGACACTTAATGTTACTCATATACTGCATTATGATGCACGGATACGATATGTGTATCTGATATGTCAATATGCTTATTTTGCAAGTATTATGATATGATACATGATATATGCATAAATGATGCCTTGTGATTTGTGAAAGCCAGCATTATTTGAATTGATTGTTCAGATATGAATGTGGAAACTTTTTAAAATGTGTGACCACCATTCAGGTTTTGCATAAGGCAATGAAAGGTTTAGGGACTGATGATTCCACACTGATAAGAGTGATTGTGACAAGGACAGAGGTTGACATGCAGTATATCAAAGCTGAATATTCAAAGAAACACAGGAAGACTCTGAATGATGCAGTTCACTCAGAAACATCTGGTCACTACAGGGCTTTTCTTCTCTCACTTTTAGGCCCTAATATCTAGCCAACAACATGTTCAATGATGTTTCATGTGCAGTAAACTCATTCTCTGATGGTTTAAGATTGGTTTGTGATCCATGTAATGTAACCGATCTCTGCTTGTAAAATAAGGTTGTTCTTGTTGTTGTTGTTGTACACTTGTACTAGTGCTTTGAGAGTATTAGTTTCAACCTAATGCATTGATGAAGAACTGTTGTGTATTAAATATGCATAACTATATGTTTTTTCCTGTTTTAACAGTCAAATTGAGGTTAGAAAAGCTATTACTTTCTTCCATTCAATCTTACACAGATGATTGACATCAGTTTTAATAATTTTACTTAAAATTAAGATTTGAGGGTAAACATTAGTTATCAACATCTTAATACATTTTTGTTATAATTGGACCACATAACTATTTATAACCTTTACTTTTAGAGATATAATTTAAGGCTAGGGTTCTTCTGATATTTTTCTGCTACAAAATATAGGAATGTTTTTCCACTTGCCTTAAGATAGAAAGGGGAGGGGAAAGAAAAGAAAGAGCAAAAGAAGTGAGAGATGTAAGTGATAACATTGATATATTGATTAATACTACACAACCACTTAATTTCTTATTAAAATGTCATTAGTTCACTTAAATGTTCAATTAAACTTTATAACTATTTGATAAGAAAGAACAAAAGGGATAAATAAATACAGGATATGAAAGAAATATAGCAGTTGTACAAAAGACTTAATAATAAAAAAATATAGGAGTATATATTTAAGAAAAATAAACTATGTTAAGAATCTGAAAACTACAACTTTATTATTTTCTAAACTCGAAATATAATTTATAGTAGTAAATTGAAACTGTGATATTTAATATGTAGGAGCTGTTTATTGTAGATTCCAGTTGCTGGGCCTCCAAACAGGGAAGGGGAAAAATTTGTCTTTTGCTACCTGCACCCGATAATTACTAACTGCATCTAGCAAAAGCAAAAAGACTAAAATATCATTAAGTTATAATTTAATCTCTAAGTCTAATTCTTCCCCATTGCTCAATCTGTAAATTTTTCATATTACAAAATTTAAAAATAGCAGGTATAAGTCATAATTTAAAAGTTTTTCTCCAATTTTTTTGGAATAGGTATTTCATAACACCTTTATAACTATGGAGGTGTTGGTAGTAATTAGAGGGGTGCAGGAAGAAAAAGTAAAAAAAATTAAAATTAAATTTTAAACCAAAATTTCATTTATATATTATAATTTAACTTCTTTTTTTCAATTAACATGAGATCTCTCTTTTTAACCTCGTTTAATTTCTTATTTTTTGTCAAAACTTTTAATGATAGTGTTCTCATATTGATAATGACATTATGTTAAAGAAATTATTATCACTATTATTATTTTGAAAATATTGCACAAATTACTTAAATTTAATCTTGATTTGTGATTCTAGAATGCGCATACCAAAGTCCAACCCTTGCAAGTTTAAATGAAAAAAAAAAAAAATCAGTGTTTTTAACTTATGGGCAAAAGTTTTTATGTACACAAACTCATTCAATTAACCGAGTCTTTCACAACTTTATAATGCATAATTATATATGAAATTTTAAGTTTTTCTTGACTTATGTGAGATTTCTTGTTCTATTAAAACTTCAAAAATTTTAAAATATGGTGATTCACACTACAATCTGCATCTAAGAACATGTCATGAACTACCACTTCTTTCTATTACTCATTTTTCACTTTTGACCTAAAAAAAAAAAAATCGGACTTCGAATTCATTTCTTACCCATTTTTTGTCTTTTCCTCTAATACAAGAAACAAGCACGTCATTAAGAATGACACAAATGTTTAATAATAGTATAAAAATCTTCATGCTTAATTTCGGCTTTTTTAATATACTGAGTCCATTTTGTTATAGTAATGCGTAACTCTTCTAAATATTAATATATATCAAGAAAAAATATATGCATATAAATATAATAAGAAAAGCATTACACATAACTAATATTTTGTACTATCATCTATTGATGTAGTTTTAAAGTTTAACGCGCATTTTTAATATGGAAACATATAAAGGATGATAAGTTTATTGAATTTATGATGTCACTCATTAAACATTCTTATAATGTCACTCATTAAACATTCTTATAATGTTATTAATTGAATTTCAGTATTCGAAAATACTAACGTAAAAAATAAATGGTGACATTCTTATAATTAAAATCACAAAAATTATGTGAGCTCACATTGTAACTGACCTTCAAATTAAAGTTGACGTCAGCTCCTCTGTAACAGATGTCAATTCACATCGAATGCTATATTTATTATTGGAAGATGATACGTTTGACCCTCTTAAAATGCTATCGTTTAATAATTTGATATATTATTTATATTTAATATTTATTGATTATTAATAATAAATTGTGAGAGGAATTTGCTGAAGCAATACGAAAAATTAGACAAAATTAATGGCTCACCAAACAAATACCAATTGTATATTTTTAACATTTCTGCTTTAGACTCTCAATAGAATTATCACTCACAAATGATACAACCCATAAAATTCACTTTCATATTTGGGAAAAGAAACAGATTACCCAAAAACTTAGGTAAAAGTTAATTATTGGAAATTGAAAGGTTTAATTACCAACTTTTTCCATAATATAATAAGTCAAATCAGGATTCAAACTCTAAGATCTTACTTCATTGTGCACACTTATATTTTTAAGCTTAAAAGTAAAAGTTTAAGGTGAAACATCTTTAAACTAATAATTTTTTCTTCAACAGAAGTCATAAGAAAAAAACATATATATACATAGCAATTATGACTATTCAAAATATCAATTAACATACAAAAACATTTTTTTTTTTCAAAATCTACTACTCCCAACGAAGGAGAATAAATTTATTATCGAAGAATGTAATAATAGTATATAAAATAAGCATGATGAAATAAATAAACTTAGGTGAAACTAGGGCAAAGGGCATTTAATTAAGGTGTGGACCAATTGAAGCAGTGATATGTGATTTTCAATTATTTATTTGGCCTACAGTGGTGGAGCTTTCAGTCCCTTTCACATCTTTCACTGTGTTTACATCATCTTCCATGCTAAAATTTCCTAAAATAATAATTCAAACATTCACATTCTACTGCAATTAATGTTCTCATCATGCAATCATCTAAAACCTTTTCATCTTCATCAACTTGCCCCATCTTTTTTTACTGCACCAAACCCTAAATATCTTTTTTTTTTTTTTAAACTTTAAGTTTTATATCCCTTTAAAAATTCAACCCTACAGCTTTTCAATTACAAAATGGCAGTAATCTCAATTAATATTAATACAGCAAAATACAAATATATAATTAGTTA
>Ga0214543_1007487_pt1 | contig 18673 bp, 9 predicted proteins | sample CNSS2metaG_FD_160094 | JGI IMG/M metagenome (GOLD analysis project Ga0214543, IMG submission 160094) | Root nodule microbial communities from cowpea collected in UCLA plant growth center, Los Angeles, California, USA - CNSS2 | ecosystem: Host-associated > Plants > Roots > Nodule | place: USA...
AATTTCAGCCCGATCCAACGGTGAACGAATCCGCAGCGCCGAATTTACTGCGACAGCTCTATGAAAAACGTGAACAGAATTTTCCCTCTACCTCTCCCTCTATGTGTTAGGGCTTTCAGTGTGTTCTTACTCTATTGTTCTGCCTCTCTCTTTATTTTATAGCCTCCTCTCCACTAGGTTTAAGTGAGACATGGGCTTCTCAAATTTTGGGCCTTTTCTCCACATAGGAAGGGAGCCCAATACCCAACACCCAGTGGGGATGTGACAAAAACTTGATACCCATTGAGTTTGGGTATGGGATGAGGATGAATTTTTTCTTTAGGGATGGGCATGGAATAGCGAAACCCGTCCCCGTTGCCATCCCTATTCACAAGTCACAACCGATTGAAAAGACTCGTCTAAGGTAGAAGGTGAACAAAACGCATAATGTTTTAGTTCCATAATTTTATAGATTTATTACATGCAATCATATTGGTTGTAATTGATAATGTATTTCTTGAGTAAGTGGGTTTTTTGTTCTATGTGTCTCAATCGTGATGACTATACTTTTTACCATTCTTAAAAAAAATATGTACACATAAATAAATCACCACAATGCAATCCTAGTCAAGCAACACCATATAACCACTAACATATCTATTCTTTTAAAGTTGCAATATTTTTTTATATTGGAATATTAGCATAATATATTACATGGACAAATAGTCTTTTTATAATTCATAAAGACTTTTCATTTGTATAAGGGATTTTGTTGACCAATAATGTCAAGAGTTTATTAAAGGCAATAGATGAACAATCACTTCCTTAAATAAATCTCTTGCTAACACTCTTATAAGGCAATTTTCATCCATGAATTTCTTTAAAATTAGAGGAGTGTGTGATCATATCATGTGCATAAGGAATATTGTAGCTCAACGGATAGCTTTGAAGGTTACAATGTTTGATTATTTCCAAGTACATTACATTTTGTGCACCTTGCCTCATCAATATGTCCTCTTCAAAATATTTTACAACATAAATAAGAATTAGGAGTGTTAAAATGAGTCAACTTGACTCATATGGGTTGACTCATCATGAAATGAATTAAAAAGTCAACTCAACCTGACTCACTTTTTGGTGCCAAAAATTTTGTAATGGCTTAATCCACTACAAGTTTGTGTGTTAAATGGGTTGACTCACCTAAGCATGTTTTGTTTCCTAACTTATTTTGCATATTTAGTGAGTATATCAAAGTGGGTTAACTTACCTCATCTGCTAACAATACAATCAAAGTGTTCACTTATTTCACTAAGTCTTATGAAAATGATAGAAACTGAAAGTCAAAATATCAATCTATATAATTAGACAAATAAATAAATAAGCATTGATAATCAATATTATCATGTTTTTATTTTAATTATTTTTTATGTTTATGTTTATTTTCTTTTTGGATTTTATTTGATATTTCAGGTTTTATTTAATAAAAGTGAAAAAAATATGGGTTATATTCTACAAATAAGTGAAAATCTCGTAGATTTGGGAACATTATCAACAAAATGAGTGGAATACTGATTAATCAAAGATTATCAACAATATTAGTTATCCACAAAGTTGGTTTCTCAAGTTCAAGTCAGAATAATTGAAGATAATTCAAAAATATGAAGTTTCAGAAGATTGAAAGGATAAATCCAATAGGAAATTCCAGTACAAAATCAAGTACAAAGATGAATGTACAAATCAGATTAGCTCCATTAGCCTAGCGAATCACAACTTGCCTAACTAATCACACCTAATTCGCCAGCGAGTTAATTCACGCAATGAGTTGTGCGTTTCAAAAAATCTATAAATTGAGGGTCTAATTGAGGTCAAAAACACACTTAGGGAGAAAGAAACTTGATATCTCTACACTTGAGGTAGAAAGTCATTCTGAAGGCTGGAGGCATTCAATTTCAACATTATTCTTATGTTTAATAATTTCTAAGTGTAGCTAACTCCCTCATTCACATGGTTTGGGTGTAATGTGTTCTTAATTCTCTATGAATTCTTCATTCAATATAATCATTTTCCACTATATGTTATGTTTTATTCTTGCTTTAACTATATAGTCTATGAATTTTGCACATGCGAAAGTCCATACTGATCCGAAAGATAGTTTGAAAAATCATATTATGATCTTTAATTGCATATTCTATATATGGTGCATATGTGAGAATACCAACTGATCTGAAAGATAGTCCGGGAAGCCTAAGAAGGATAAAACAACTATTGATTTCACACGCTAGACATAGATGTGGTTAGTAGTCATTCTTAAGTATCAACATATTGGTCATTAATGCAAATGTAATAGTAAAACCTACTAGACATAGAGTTTTTATTATTTTAGTTTAGACTTGTTTGCGACAAAATTGAGGCATGTTACAAACGATGTGAGTGTGAGAGAGAAGTAGGAATATATTATTTGATGTCTTTACTTTTAATGGAATTGTGAAATCCAATCTCGGTGAAGTTTTTATCTTATATTTTTCTCAATCAAGTTATTTGTTTCCATTGTGTCAATTTTTGTTTATATTTTACATCTTAATTCTACATTTATTTTTCCATTAAACCACAAATGTTTTGGTATTCTCACCCTTTATTAGTAAACTATCCATTAATTTAAACCACATTAGTCCTTGTGGGAGACGATATCTGGACTTGTCCACTGTATTACTTGTATGATTTGGTACACTTACCAACACATAACAAACATTCAAATCATTCAAACTTTATTGAACAATATTCTAGTTTTTAAAATGATTAAATTGTCAACACACATAATTAAAAGTAGTAAACAATTATAATTAAAAAGGTGATAAAGAAATGATAAGAAAATGTCAAAGGGTTGTTGTTGTTAGTTTATGGGTCAACCTACATCCAACCTAGCTCAAGCTCGTTTAACTCATTGGTTAAGTGAGCTGAGTTTAATTTGACCCACATTTTAAACAAAATTGGTTTTTAATAGACCACTTCATTATTTGGCTTCTGAGTTTGAAGTCATTTTCACACATATAATAAAGTAGCCTATTAATGAATGAATCATTAACCACATGTGCTCAAGAAGAGAAAAGGTTACTAATGAAAGAAGTGGAAAATTTGGACTTGACCACCTCTATTAAGAGTAAGAACAACTAAGTGATCAAGAGGGAAAATTCCTACCCAAACAATCATAAAGAAAGAGTAAAAGAGTTTCTTTTGTAAAAAAAGGGACAAGAATAGTGATAGAACTTGAACAAAAATTTTAGGGGAGCCAAATTATATTTGTTATATATAAATTATTTTTTCTAATTAATTTTTTTTTTCATTTCTTCACATCATTTTTTTTTTGTTCAAAACAAGCACTCATAACAATAGAATCCAAACAATATGACAATAATATATATGAAAGAGTAACATAAAGTTTATCATCAACAATAATATATTAAAAAAAATTACCTTTAGTCAAAGTGCTCCTTTGTGCTATTTCAATGACTTAAAATCTTCAATAATTGAATCAAAATTGAAGCTAGTTGCAATATCCCTTTCAATGAAAATCAACTCAATTACCTATAGCAATGAAAACATCTGAGTCAAGTCGTCCGCTTGGTTTTTTACTAAAAAGATAGCATAGTAAGCAATATGCAACATCTTTTAGTGGCGAATACTCTAACCATGATGGAAATAAGCTAAACCATGTGTACTGAAATCTTCTTGGATGATCATCTTTACCACACAACAGATAATTTTCTAAATGCATTTTATATGAACCCCATTTTAGATAAGCCCTTTGTACCTCATCAATTTGATTTGGTGCGTTTACCAAATTTGAATACGTTTCCCCAGATCACGTTCTAAAGAATTTTCAAATTCATTATATGTAACTTTAGGAACTTTAGAGAGTTGTTTTTTCATTTTCTTCAATTTTTGGATTCTCATGAAGTTTCTCAATATTAGATGGCTTAGATGCATTTTTTTCATCTTCAATACAAGCCTTCCTCTTGAAAAAAGAATCAATTCTTTTACTCTTTATCATAATTTTTCTAATATAAATTTGTCACCTCTCACCTATTTACAAAAAGATAAAATTATGAATACCCCAAATTAAATTTTAAATGCAAGACTCAATATTTTAAGAAAACTAATAACTTCTAAATGATTAGATTCCCTTACCTTAGAGTAGATTCCTAATCTTGCTCTCCACTTACACAACTTCAAAGCCTAAAATAGCTTTATTTTACCTCCTTGTCACACTTATGGTCCGTCGTTGGACAAGAAGAAAAATTGCAAGAGAGTTAAAAATTGGCTAGGAAAGAAAGGTAACCCGTTTATTTTTGTTTATTATAAATTTAAATGATTAATTTTAATCATAACACGTGGTGGGTTGATTCTAATTTTACAATCCATGTCTCAAAAATCTTATAGTGGATGGAAAACCTAGGGAGACCGGTGGGAACTAAGCAATGTATCCATTTGAAAGTAAGATAAGTTCATACATGGAAGCAATGAGGATGTGCAATTTAGTTAAATAGTGCTTTTGTTTTCTTAATTAGGAAAAGACTTTTTATGTTACAAGTTTTTCATAGAATTTGATTTCTATTTCAAGACTAGTGCATTTGGAGTTTTTTCTTTAATTTTTTGAACTATGGTTTTACATTGTCAAATAAATAAAACTTTTGGTTTTGGTAAACTAATTTTATTCCATATTTCTTCAAAATAATAATTTTGTGCACATTATAATTGAGTTGAAATGATGTGTTATAAATGAATTATCTGTTAGATTATGATTTTGAAACATGTCATGAGAAGCATCAAACCATGCATACAATAAATTATCACCAAATATTAAGAGCAGTTCCTATTAACAATAGTAGAATGTAAAAGCATACCTGATCAGTAATCAGGAATAATAATAGATGAAAAGTGGTATGTGATCTTCCAAATAGAATCAATGAAAGATTAAATTTTTTTACGTGTGAGACGATACTGCTCTCTTCCCAGTAAGATATGCCTAAAAGATTGAATGCTTAGAAGCATGTATCTAAAGTCTTATTTTTCTCTGTCTAAAACTGATTAATGGGATATCAGTTTTATATCCTTACCAATAGAAACCACGGACCTCTCAAAAAGTTACCGAATACTTAGATGTCAACACGCAATTTCGTCCGGATAAAAAAAAATAATAATAAAATTTTGACTTTAATAATAATTAGAAGAAAGGAAAAATAAGAAAAAAAAGTGAACAATGATACTTTCATCCTATTTTAATTTTTATTTAATTTTATCTTATTTAATTTTATCTTGTTTCTTATTTTATTTTATTTTATAATTTTGATTTTAATTTTTTTTATTTCGTTTTATTCTTTTACAAAAAAAAAAAATATAGAAAAAATGATAAAACTAAAAAAAGAAAGAAATGAAAGTCAAACGAAAATGCAGTGGCTGCTTTTGGTTTGTGCTTTTGGTATCTCTTCCTCCTTCGTGCAAGGAAAAATGGTAAGTAGTCATATTTTGCCACAACACTGCGGCTTGGCATGGAAAAGGAAATTTTTGGTATGTTTATATCACTGCCGCAGCAGCCAGGGCAGGTCGTCGTTACGATGCAGGGCTTGGCTAGATGGCAGAAAGCAACTGCCTAAACAGAGAAGGGAAAGAACGTTACATTAGCATGCTAAGCCACATTTGGGGATTCATATGCACTTTGGGAGAACTTCCTAACACAGAGGGAGATAATAAGGGGAAGAAGAAAAAGGCAATAAGATGATGTAGGTGTGTTAGGTCTCATGTTTCGTTAAAATCCTTAAATGCCATGAATGAAGATGAGATGATATATATGTGTGTGTGTGGCATTATCTGTTTATTTATGCATGCATATATTGCTCACAGTTGTTACTTAAGTGCGGGGAAGGAGAATACGTCTGAACACCACCTTCATACTTTACACACTTCATTCTCTTTCTTCACCTATGCAAGCGTAACACCCAAACTAGTTTCATCCACTACCCCATCGTCCTCTCTGTTTCACCATCATTCATCACCATATAACCAAACAGATTCTCACCATTTTTACTCGTATATCCTAACACAGTTTGGATCATTAATACACCAGAAAACTTATCACCACCTTCTTCCCGTCGCACTCAACATAAACACAAGATTCCTCCATCATCATTTTCACATTCACCTGCATAAAAAACCAAAATAAAAGAAAGATTCACTATCCTCCATTGTTAGCCACCGCTCCAACGTTTTCACAACACACCAAACCCTCGCATCTCAAAACCCAAAAATCCAAATTCCATAAAGAGAAATAGAGAAGAAAGTCGGCGAGTCAGACTTTGAATGGGCTGAATGATGGCAGCTCTGTCATGGTTGGGAGCACTGTAGTGGGGCTCTATGATGCGGATTCCAAACCTTGGTGACTCGTGCAAGAAGAAGAATGAGAGGCTTGGGGCGCAGCGGAGACGATTTGGGTCGCGAAGGCTAGGAGGTGTCGTGAGGGAGAGCTCAGCTTTAGTTAGGTTTTTGTTTTTTTTTTCTTTGAGAGAATAAAGGAAAGTGGCCTCTCTTCTCTTTTTCTTCGCACACCCCTACCCACTGCATGCACCCCTTCTTTGTATTTCAATTGGGTCTATTTTACTGTTCTTCATATACTCCCCATTTTACTTACCCGCACCCCTATGTCTTATTTTTGTTGAGTTTGTTTACTTCCTCGCGCACCTCCACAATTACTAATCCCACACCCCTGCACACACTTTTCACTCCTATTTTGGGCTTTTTTTATTTTACTTCATGCACCTCCCACTAATTACTTTATGCACTTCCCAGTAATTACTCATGCACCCTTATATCTTGTTTTCCACTTTTATCTTTTTTTAAATAAACTTCACATTTTTATTTTCTTTTCTAAAAAACAAAAATATTCTTTTTCATTTTATTGTGTTTGTCCGGTCGTCCGCACTGTGTGACACTCATTTTCAAAAATACTAAAAATAGTTTTCTTTATCTTTTAGTGTCTGTCTGACTGCACGTGTCGTGTGACACGTATTTTTAAGTAATTCAAAAATACAAAATATATAAAATTTCAAAAAATATAAAAACATCAACATTTTCAAACAAAGATATCTTCTTTTAAGAACTACATGATCCTTGATTCTCCACCGCGAGATACGTAGGAGCAAGGCCAACCCTTGTCAAGTTCACTTCCAAAAATATCAAATCATTTTTTCAAATAGTTTTCCAAATATCTTTTTAAGAACTACGTAACCCTGATTTCTCATTTTTTATGAGAATACGTAGGACCAAGGTCAATCCTTGTCGGGCCCAAAAAATTAAAAAAAATATTTTTGTTTCTTTTTAGCATTTTTTTGTCTTATTATTTTTGGGGAAAATTCACATTTTGAAAACCACATCGACTTTGCATTTTTAATTAAAGGTACCGCCCTTGGGCGGGCGCTGTAGGGTGCTAATACCTTCCCTACGCGTAATCGACTCCCGGATCCAAAATCTGGTTTTTTGCAGACTTGTCTTATCTTTATGGTTTTCCATAGTTTTCCAGAATAACTATGGTGGCGACTCCTAATCTCTTTTCAAACTCATTTTCTTTTTTTTGGTTCGTCGTCCCGTCGCGATATCGGTTGTGACATTAGGTCCACAACAGACCATTAATTGACCAATCCAACCCATCATGAACCGTTCATCAGAAACCCAAAATTACCTATTATCCATAAAATACATAATCATGTGTAATATAATTTACACTAACAAATAACATAATTTATTGATTAATGTTAATCCACAATAATAACAAAATAGAGAATAATAATTTTATATAATAAAATTATATAAATAAACATTATCTTATATGTTGTGACACATGAGATTGAAACACATCTCCATTGATACAATAAAAAATTAGTAAATGAAACAGTACTTAATACTTTGAAATTTACTGGTATTAAGACTTGTTTGAATTATATTAAGGGTAAGCAAACAAACAAATGTAGAGAATATTTTTTTTTCAATACCTTTTCATATGATAGTTTGTGTAATTTTATACACATTGCAATACCAATGTAATCTTAGTCTTAATTGTAATCAATAATATAAAGAAGAAATTGGTCAAGATAACAACACACTGCAGGAATTAAATCAGAGCATATGAAAGCACAATATTAATCATCGTTAGTAATATTGATTCTAATCATTAGAATAAATATTGCTTCTAATTATCATAATCATATCATTATTTTCTCCATCCGAAATAGAGGTGTAGAAAAGCAAAGAGTGATAGTAAGAATGACAAAGAGGTGGTAGAAAATCAAAGGACAATGTGGATGGAAAAAAATTTGGGCTAAAAAATAAAAATCAATGTGTAAAAGGTAAACACAAATTGAAGATTGGAAATGTCAAAAAAGGATTAAGCCTAATCAAACAAAAACTTTTCTTTTTTCTTTTTTCCTTTATTTATTTTAAAATTAAATTAAAATTCAAAGAAACTTTTATTTCATTCTTTTTATTAAACCTATTTTATTTTTATTTTAAAAAAAAAGATTTTTATTAAGTCGGCAAAATTAGGTATCAATAATTGCCCCTCTTTACTTGGATTTTGCTCGATAATATGACAATTTGACATTTTCATAATATCAGAGTAAAAACGAGTAAAGATATAGACATTGATTTCTTCTAGTTTTAAAATGAAACAAAGATGACCAAACATGAATAAGAAAACACTAAGCTTAAACGAATATTATGATTGATCCATGACGAAAGTCCCGACCCAAAAACCTTATTTTCAAATTTTGATTTTATGAGAAGCAGATTAGATCCATCTCAAGGAGAGGGTCTATCCAAAGGATTCGATGATCATTACCATAAATAGAATTAAATAGATTGTTTTTTTGTTTTTAATCAAAATAAATTAATAAAATAGTACCTTTTTTACCTAAAAAAGTATTTTGTCGAACTTTATTAAAGTTATGTTTGTTAAGATATCATTATCCTTACTTATAATAGAGAGTCAATATGCAAAAGGAGAACCTGGATTCGATCATCATTCCCAAAATGAGAATCCTTATTTGAGAGGAGAACCTAGAGTTTACTAAGACACCTTGAAAATAGAAACAAAATGCACCTGATGCCCAACACTTGGCACTCAGTACCTTGCACCTACTACAACCCCAATGGTATTGTGACAGTCAATAACTTCCGTGAAGAGGATATGGATGAGAGTGTTAAACTTAGAGATTCCTCTTCTAAGAAAAATGAAAAGTCAACAACTTTTGAATGTTTGAAATATTTTACTAGGATTGGGGTTGGTGATGATTGAAAAGAGAGGGCAAGGTGTAATGGATGCAACAAAAAATACATTATTAGTGGAAAAAAGTACGACACTTCTCCTTTGAAGTGTCACATTGAGAAATGTGGAAAACTTAAATGTGAAGATATGAGCCAAATAATAGTGGACGGGCAAGGAAAGTTAAAAGCAAGAAAAATAGATCAAATGGTTTCTTGTGAGTTGTGTGCCAATTTAATTATTTAGCACGATTTACCATTCATCTTTGTTGAGTATGAAGTGCTTAGAACTTAGATAACTTATCTGAATCTTGATGCATGTTTTGTTTCTAGAAATACGATAAAGAGTGATGTTTTGTAAATACATATGAAAGAAAAAAACATGCTAAAGGAAGAGTTTAGGAAAATTAGAAATAGTATTTGTTTGACATCTAACTTGTGGACTTCTTTAACTAGTGAGGGTTATATTGCTTTGACAACACATTATGTTGACACAAATTGGAAATTGTGCAGTAAAATTTTAAACTTTTGCCACTTCCCTCCACCTTACACTGGATTTAAGTTGTCAAAGAAAATAAATGGATTCTTACATGACTGAGGAATTGAGAAAAGAATATTTTCTTTGACTTTGGATAATGCATCTACTAATGATGTTCTTATCAAAACTTTAAAAAGTGAGCTTCTTTTGCAAAATTTTTTGGTTTGTGATGGTGAATTTTTTCATGTGCGTTGTTGTGCACACATTTTAAACTTGATTGTGCAAGAAGGATTGAAAGCCTTTGGTGATTCTTTAGATCATATTAGGGAGAGCATAAAGTATGTTAGAGGTTCTAAAAGTAGAATGATGAATTTTAAACAATGTGTTGAGAAAATAAGGGACATTGATGCCGAGACTGCTTTGTGTATAGATGCTCCTACAAGGTGTAACTCTACTTTGTTTTATGATTGAAAGTGCCCTAAAATATCAACATGTGTTTGCAAGCTTGCACTTAGTTGACGAGAATTATAAGTACTACTTGTCTGTGGAGAAATGGAGGAGAGTTAAAAAAAATTGTGTTTTCTTGTTACCCTTTTATGAGATTACAAATCTAATTTATGTCTCAAGTTATCCTACATCAAACCAGTACTTTTTACAAGTTGGGAACATCCAAACCCTTTTAATGGAAAGTTTAAAAGATGAAGACCAAGTTATCATAGATATGGCAGAAAGGATAATGGTCAAGTTTGATAAATACTGGGATGAATATAGCAATGTCCTTGCATTTGGGACAATTTTAGACCCAAGGATGAAGTTGGAAACTTTGGGATATTGCTATGAGAAGATAGATTCTCTTACTTGGGAAGTAAAGTTAGAGAGGATGAAAGAAAATTTATACAATAACTCAAATTGATGAAGTATAGAAGTCGTCTATTGTCAAAACATGTTGAAGCAATAATTTGTACTTATAGTTGGAAGCATGGGTTTTGTGAATATGATAACTTTTCTAATTTAAATTCTAATATAATATTTTTTCATAAACAATCTTTTATATTCTAACTTATTTTTTCAATTCCATTCCATATGATATTTTAAGATGATGATGTTGATAAAGATGGAAGAGCGGAGGAGAGTTCTTCTAAGGATGCATCTAATAACCCTGAAAAGGAAATTGATGAAGATCGAAGGTATTTTAATCATGCTTTGTGTAACCATTGTGTTTTTCTTTACATGTAGCCATATATTATAAATTTATAATGAATTATAAATTTGAACATTTTAAACAAATAAGGACCAGAGTGAACAATGTTTATGAAAATTATGACCAATAATATATTTAAACTTATATATATATATATATATATATATATATATATTTATGGAAGATACTAAATTTTAAAGACTTTTAGCAAAATGTAACCCTTCTTTACATGCACAATTAAATAATTAAATCTATATAAAAACATTAAACTTGATGTATTTAAGAAAATCAATAATCTACTATCAATATTAATTTAATTTATTGATACTAGAAAGTGAATGCTGGTGTACATATTTTTTATAACACTCTATTTAAAAATATGTAAATTTTGAGTCCAATATGTATATTTTAGTATTATTCTATGACACTTATTTTTATATTTATCTTTTAGTTTCTACGTATTCACTAAAAAAAATTCACCACAATTTTATATTATCTTTTAGTTAGGTATTCACTAAAATAATTTTTGATAATTAAATCAGTGGCAAAAATTAAAAATATTTAGCAACCGTTATATTCCGGTAGTTAAATCAACAACACAAATAAAATAATGACCATGACCATTTTTATGTACATAATTGTACCAACTTATATACAATATTTTAACCAATTTGTAAATAATTTTTTAAATTATTATTACTACTAGAAATTCTAATTTGCATGGGATTTTTCATGCAAATTTGTTAAAAAAATTTGTATAAATAGACTTTTTTCTGCCATTTTCTCTAAGAATTTTAATTGGCAGGTAATTCCTTCGTGGGTAATCATTTCTTACAAAATTATAAAATTTGCAAGTATTTCCTATAAAATTTGTTGCGAAAAGTGTTTTATACAAAATATTTTGCAAGAAAATTTGTAGTAATTTCTTGCAAATATTTTTTCACAACAAAATTTGTAAGTATTTCCTACAAAAAAAAATTCAAAACAAAATTGATAGGAAATATGAGTTTTTTTAGTAGTGTATAAATACTATAAATATAATTTTGTTAAATAAAAAATAAACTTATGAGATTTAATGTTATCATAAAGACCAAAATTTATGATATTAAAACAAATTCAAAGAGTTAGGGATGTGTGAAAATATCATCCAACACTAATAATTCAAGAAAGGAAAAACAAAGAAATAATGATGAAAAACATAAAGGCCTAATTAAAATTAAAAAATTACCTAGAATTTGTTTAAGATCACTTCATAACATCCTCTGAGTTGCTGAATTTCAACATGGGACTTCCAACAACATTGTCCCCAAGGCAAATAATGTCACACTTTAATCTCAATCCCCAACTGCAAAGCAATACAACAATCAACAAACATTATCATGGTCATAGACATTATAACGTCTAACTTATCAATTTATTCATTTGAAACAAGAGGTGAGAGAGAGGGATGGGAATATGAGAGGGTTTCATAGATGAAAGGAAGAATAAAGAGTTAACCAATGATTTTTTATTTTTGACAGGGCATAAGAGAGTTTAAAAATATAAAAAAGAGAGAGATTTAGGAATTAATTTAGTGATTGTTATAAAATGAAGGAGAGAAAGAGAATAGAGGGTAGAGACTGATTTTTCTATGTGTCATTTATCAATAGGAGAAATCTCTATTTATAGATACAAAAGATAACCTAAGGGATAATACTCAATGGTTACAATACTAATGATAACATCAATAGCAATCAATCATAGGTAACTGCTACCAACTCAATGGACATCCATAAATTTCATAACACCCCCCCTTGGGTGTCCATTAATCAAAGAATGTGTCTCGTTAAAACCTTACTAAGAAAAAACTTTGGGATAAAAACCTAGTCAAGGAAAAAGAGTACATCATTCTTCATTCTTTGATATAATATTATTCATCACATCTTCTATTTCTCCCCCTCATGTAAACTTTCATTTTTAAGATGTCGGAGCCCAATCTTGTGAAGAAATATCTTGTTTGTGATCAATCGTTATGAGGATCAGATAAATAACCTGCATCTACATAACTAATTTGATTTTGAATCATTTGGATAAAATAAGGCTATATTCAAAGTACCCTAAAGATAACGAAATATATGTTTTACACTAATTCAATGTCTTAGGTGAAGAATTATATCTTGCTTAACAAATTTATAACAAATACTATATCAAGTCGAGTGTAATAAGCAAAATACATTAGTGCTCTTATAACATTAAAAATATGGTATTTCTTAACCAACAAGTTCTTCATCATTGTGAGGTCTAAAAGGGCATTTGTCAACATCTAACAACCTCACAATTGAAGTGCAAAAATGATATAACTTGTCCATATAGAACTTTTTAAGCACCTTCATTATATAAACCTCTTGATGTACAGAAACACTTGTATTTAAATGCTCAATTTGTAATCATAAATAAAACTTTGTACTTCCAAGATCTTTTATCTCAAATTATTTATTTAAGCAATCAATTACCTTTGTGAACTCATTAGGAGTTCCAAAATTGTTTATGTTATATGCATAAACAACAATTATGACGAATTCATTTTTTGATATTTTCACATAAATACAACGATAAGTACCTTTCTTTTAATAAGTACTTACAAGGACAATTATACATCTTGATTGCTTTAATCCATAAAAGGGACTTGTTCAATTTTATTGAATAACTCACTTTAGAATTTGCATTTTGGGTAAATTAAATTCTTCAGGGATTTTCATATAATTATCATTCTTTATAATATTGTTTTACGCAAAAATCCATTTGTACTCAATGAGTTTTACACCTTCAGGTGTACGGACTATAGGTCCAAAAACCTTTTGTTTAACAAGAAAATCTAATTTTGTTTATATTTCATCTTTCCATTTGGCCAATCATTTCTTTATCGACAATCTTGATCCTCATTGTCACTCATAACATTCATCGTTATATTATATGCTAAAACATCGTCAACATTGACTTTGGTTCCATATTATCTTATTCATGACATAATTTATTGAGATCTCATCATTTTCAACAATTTCAGGTACTTGTGGTTCTTCTGGAACCAAGGTTCTTCTAGAACCAAGGTTCTTCTGAAACCAAATTATTAATTATGTCAAATGAATCTTTTGTGATTTACACCTCCTCGATTAGGTCATCCTGTCTTTTTAGCTCCTTTTCTCATTCGAGGATTTTTATCTTTGGAATCAATAGACTTACCACGCTTTAATCGTGTTATGAATTAGTATCAATTATATTTGGAGCATTTAGCAGTTGGTATATGTGATTTAATTACCCTATTTACGTCAGTAAAAAATATTTGATAATTGATTGACTAATTTGTGAATGAATTATCATTTGAATTTCAAGTTCACATTCTTTTGTATGAGGATCAAGAGAGATAATGATAATTCATTCCAACCAATATCTTTATGCAAAATTGTTTTCTTTCTCCCCCTAATGTTGGAAAAACTTATTCATCAAAAATGATAGTTGACAAATCAAATTGTAAATATGTCTCCTATCCAACATATATTCTCAATTGTCTCTAAAGACTCATCATAGTCCCTTTTGGTGGGGAAATTCGACTATATACAAAAATTCTTAAATGAGAAAATTAGGTTATTGACCAAAAACCAACTGCATAATAGAGTAATTATGATAACTTATTGGCTTGATGCGAATAAATATTAGCATGTAAAATTGTATATCTCCAAGTAGTCATTGAAAGATTAGCTCTCATAAGTAATGGTCTTGCAACCAGCTTTAGACGTTTTATTCATAATTCTACAAGTCCATTTTGAGCATGAACATATGTTCTACTAGATGTTCAACTTCAATTCCAATTTACATACAATACTCATGAAAAATATAAGATGTAAATTCACCAACAATATCAAGACAAATTTTCTTAAATGCATAATCTGGGAAGTGATCTCTTAACTTAACTAATTGTGCTAATACTTTGCAAATGTTTGATTGCAAGTTGATAATAAACAAAAATGTGACCATTTAGCTGATGCATCAATTAAATTTTGAAATATCTAAATGATCCACATGATGGGTGCATTGGACCACAAGATCATATTGTATTCATTTCAAAAGATGAGATTGACTCATTTCTAAAGTTTTTTACTGATGGTCTTATTATCAACTTTCCTTGTAATCATGTATTACATGAGAAATCATTGGATTGAAGAAGTTTTTGACTCTTAAGTGGGTGTCCACAAGAGTTTTCAACTATTTTTCGCATTATGATAAATCTTGGATGACCCAACTGATCATGCCAAATAAGAAATCCCTTTTTTATTCGTAAACTCCAGATTTACAATTGCATTTTCAATTGTACTAATATATGTTTAGTACAAGCCACAAGAGAAAATTGACAATTTCTCCAATACACATTTTATTTATTTTTATTCAACCCAAGTCCATTGAAATAAAGATATTTCATATCTCCTTCATTGTTTATCTTAATATGATATCTATTTAGACAAATATCTTTATAACTTAATAAGTTTTTATTAGACTTCTTCGTAGAAGTGTAGTAGCTCTTTGGGAGCCTTCAAAACATTATTTGTGATATAAAAATAATGATAATATTGACTTCTCGAGTAGCCAAATATGAGGAAAATAAATTAATAATCTTGAGAGTTTAATTATTGCACTATCAGCAAAATACAGTATATTTAGTCTATCCAATATTACTCCATATCAAAATGATTATATATATATATATATATATACACATATATATACACACACATATATATATATATATATATATATGTATATATATATAATTAAATTTTAATGAACTTAATAACCTCAACTTGTTACAGGTATCATCCAAAATTAATAAACTTTGCAAGTCATATATTATCAAATAATATCAAATAAAACTAAGTATAAAATATCATATCCAAAATCTTTAAACCTTTATATGTGTATACTATAGTAAAATTAGAACCACAGATCCATATCAAAACTCTTCACATTCTTACAAAAAAAAATATTTAGTTTTTTTAATATGTCATTTAATGCAATCTGAATTTACCCTTTATATTTTAATATTAATCAAGTTCAAATTTATTACCTTCCAAAATCTAAATTTTCTACACCTAAAAATGCATGGTCTCTTTCATTATTTTATTTAAAAGTTACGTCATTGTCCCTTGTTACGTTAATTGGCTGCACAAATTCAATTGCATCCACCAATACAATTTCAAACAATTAATGCACCATAAATCCAATATTTTTCTCCATTTAATCTATACACGTAAATGCACAAGTGATGACCTTTTCTATTCAACATTTACAAATCTGCAATCAATAAATCAATAAATTTCAACATTTATATTTCTATCATGTGACATTATAAATATTTTTAGGGATGACTTTTTCAATTACCATCCATATTCCCTATGTAATACTAATTCACGTGACATCCAATATTAGAAAAATACTAATATTGTATATTCACACTTTTATAACAATTACTATAATATATATATATATATATATATATATATATAATAATAATAATAATAATAAAATGTTCATTATACACTCATCACACATATACATCTCATAATACAAAAGAAAAAATTGATTCTTACGTATGCATAACCAACATCAAACATGCATATTTTATATACTAATAATGCCATAGAGAATTCACCTTAAATTAAATTATAATAAAAATAATTTTATATATAAAACTATATTTTATACTGTCACATAAAAAATTCTTCTGTCATTTTATAAAATAAAATTCTTAATACTTTCATCACCAATAAGATGATCAATGTTTCCATATTGCATTCCATTTAGTTTAGCTAAGAAAAAAAAAACAATATCAAGATGAGTGACATCCATATGACCAAAATCAAAATCATCATCTTTATAAACACAAAGTGTGTTTCTATATTCTTATCCTTGATTTTTAGGATGTTTTTATGTAAGACAAGTACGACCCAAATGGCCTTTACCACCGTAATGATAAATTATATTTTTATATTATTTGTCATTGTTTTCATCTTTTTATTTTCTCCTTTTCATACTATTGTTCCACTTCTGATGACAAAATCTCTCTTTAAAATTTCCTTTATGATCACAAAAATATGGATCAGATGTTGCTGCATTCACTTATGGGAATAAAGCATAATCAATTTAGTCTCATGGATGTTGTTGCATTAACTTTTGGGAATGAAGCATAACCCATTTGGTCTCATGATTTTTCATTAAAAACAACATGAAATCATTTGAGAATATTTGTGAAATACTTTTTTCATGATATTGTTGTTACAAGAGCAAATTATTGCCTAGATGCTTTATTTCCTCCTTCCTTTTTTTAGAGCATCGTCAAGACTCATTGCATCTAGATGTATTTCAGTCTCTAATACTAAAAAATATGAGTATTTTTTTTATAACATTAAGAGTCACAAATTCAAATTTGTAAGGTTTGACTTGTTTAAAACTAGTTCATAAAATATTGATAATAATCAAATTTTATTTATGAAACTATAAAATTAATATAGAAAATAATTAAAATAATCATAATAATAATAAGACAAATATGAAACTTGATAAAGTCAAATAACTTTTTATCACAACAAAATAAGAATATAAGACAAATTTGTCAATAAGGAAAGGATTAGAAAAAGCCCGGATTGAGGTACGCAAAGCATTGTCCATAAAGAGAAAACATCTCCACTAACTCAGTTGGACAGCCTTTGTGTTGATAACGTGTTATAAAATAAAGGAGAGAAGGAGAATAAAGGGTAGAGACTGATTTTTTGTATGTCATTTATCAATAGGAGAAGTCCTTATTTATAAATATAAAAGGCAACCCAAGGGATACAACTCAATGGTTACAATATTAATGATAACATCAATAGCAATCAATCATAGGTAACTGCTAGCAACTCAATGGACATCCATAAATTTCATAACAGTGATTAATTTTTATTTTTTTTTATATATATTTGGTGATTACCATTTCTTCACTACAAGAAAATATTTAATTAGTAACTAATTTTAGTGACCAAAAGTTGTTAGTTACTATAATGACAAATTTAGATATCAATTTACAAAGTAAAAAATTATTGGTTACTAAAATAGATACTATTATGAATAAAAAATTATAATCGGTCACTAAATTGGTTTTTAAAATTAGTTATCATGATTTTTGCTACAAAGAGAAATTGGTCACTAAAAGTTAGCTACTTAGGTTTTGACTACCAAAATGACCTAGTTACTTAAAGATGGTAACACCAAATTTTCCAAATCCCTTGACACCAGATATTATCGCTGCTTTTAACCAGTTGGTAGACTAATGTGGTTAACAGTTTTGTAACCTTTCAAGGGACAACTTTCTCGACACTCACATTTGTGAACGTCCCTGATTCCCCCATTCTTTTTGGAAGGACCAATAATGATTACCTCTAATTGTTCACATCAATCCTCTCATTAACCTCTTTCCACTAGCCACTTGAAGAATAGTAGTATTAGTAGATAAAAAAAAGAAGTTATAAATAAATAATATTTCCTTTTCTTCCTAGAATAAAAAAAAATTACAGTATAAAATATGGTAGAATATATATATATATATATATATATATATATATATATATATATATATATATATATATATATATATATATATATATATATAATTTATATATATATATTTATATTTTAATTTATAT
>Ga0214543_1007489_pt1 | contig 18670 bp, 10 predicted proteins | sample CNSS2metaG_FD_160094 | JGI IMG/M metagenome (GOLD analysis project Ga0214543, IMG submission 160094) | Root nodule microbial communities from cowpea collected in UCLA plant growth center, Los Angeles, California, USA - CNSS2 | ecosystem: Host-associated > Plants > Roots > Nodule | place: USA...
GGCTAACACCTTCTCCAGGGATGGTTTAGCGGGGGAAATCGAAACCCCGGGTAAAGAACTTTGTAGAGGTTTTAATCCTGGGTAATGTAAAAATAAACCTCCGTTAAAAATATTTTTTCTTGTAGTGTAATTTTAAAAAGTATATAAATACAAGTTAATAAAATAGTATATAAAAAATAAGTTACGCTTCCTAACTGTAAGAAATTACATGATACGATTGTAAACCCATGAAAAAATTCTTATTTTTTACTATAGAATGATAGATTATGATTTTTTAATAGCAGTCTAACATGTAAAATAACTGTTGTTAAATGTTTTCGTTGTAGTAGTGATGTATGTTTTATGTTTGGTGTAGGAATACATGTTCTAGTAAGGTATACATTCTACGTCAAATTTATTAATACCTATCGTAGTAGGTTATACTTGTAAGACCTTCAAAATATTCTTGTTATGGTGATATTTTTTTTTTCATCAGTCCACTTGACACTTCAAGGATTCATTCATTAAATAACGAAAAAATAGTGTGGGTCATAAATTAAAAGCAAATAAGTGTTGGTTCTATGGACGGAACAGGAAGATAGTAACCATCTCACCACCTATAAAATTTAATAATTTTAAAAAATAAAAGTTTCATCCATTAACGAGGGCATCATCTCTCTTTCAATTTTTTAAAACATAATTATCTCTTAGCGAGAGTTTGACGCTTTCTTTATATCATTTTTAAGAAGTGATTTTAGCTTTGCAAGGATATTGCCCTCTCTATCTGCTTATTTTTTAATAATTTTCTGCTTTAAAAATTCATTTTATCTTTTAATAAGGGTTTTATTCTCTCTTTATATTTCTTTTTGAATTTGTTTTAGCTTAGCAAAGGTCTAATCCTCTCTATATATATTATGTTTTAAAATGATATTGTACATTAAAAAACTCTTTGTAATTTTTTGTAATTAAATAATTTTAAGCATATACTTACTATAAAATATAATAATTTAAAAAAATTTAAAATTTTATCCATTAGTGAGGGTTTGACCCTCTCTCCATTTTTTAAAATTAATTTTACTTTAGCCAGGGGTTATTACTCTTTATATTATTTTTTAAAATTTGTTAACGGTCCTCTCTGTTTATTATTAGAAATTAATTTTATCTTAATGAGAACTTTGTCCTCTTTATATTATTTTTAAAATTACCTTAGTGAGGGCCTAATTCTCTGTATATATTATTTTTTAAAATGATTTTTTGTTTTAGCACATTCTTTGTATTGTTTTTATAGTTTGCTAGCTTTATTAAGCCATAAATATGGCAGTGTTTATTTATGTTTTTTTTGTCTTTGTAAATATAAATATATATATATATATATATATATGTTATATTATATTAAAAGAGATTTCTAAGTTAGAAAAGTAAATAATAATATTTTAAAGTTTGTAATTAATTTGTGTTATTACGGGTTTGGATTCCGGGTCTATAATAATAATAAATTAGTATATTAATAATAAATGACTAAAAAACTAACATGAGACATTGTCAGTAACATAAACATGGCTAAAAATGTAAAATTCTTAATATATTCTTTTCTTATATTATAATCGATAATAGACTTTAAATTCGTGTTTGTGCAAACGTTGATGTTTTTTTGTGTGTTATTTTATATTAATAAATATATATTATATTAAAAGCGATTTTGAGGGTGAGAAAAATAATAATATTTTTAAGTTTATAATTAAATTTTGAATAAAATCAAAGTAAATCTATTTAGAAATTGAATGTCTCTAAAAATTGTAAATATAAAAAAGATAGAGCATGTGCAAAAAAAATATAGAGTAGTCTCACCAAAAATAATTTTATGTAGAATATACTTACTAAATATACAAATCAATGTATTAAGAAAGTGATCTATTGTGTACTGTTAGACTTATTTAAAAAGTGCATCAATAGATTTGTCTAGTATGTGTTGGTATACTCGTCAGATCAATATATATATGGACACATTCGTCTAATGTGTATTGTTAGATTCATCTAATCATTGTATAAAAAGACTCATCTATGTGTATTTTAAGACTCGTCTTATCTAACAATAAAATAATGAATAAAGTTATTTAGTATGTATTAATAGATTTGTCTAATATATTTACCAATAGACTCTTCTAATTAATGTAGGAATGGCTCGTTTGATATTTTGTTGATATACTTGTCTAATTAATGTATGAATAAACTTGTCTATTCATATATGTTAGATAAAAACTTTTAATGTTGATTTAAATATTTTTAATTTATTATTTTAAAAAATTAATATAAGATATTTCATTTTTATAACAATAACCTATATTGATTACAAAATTTATAAATTTAGGTAACAATAAATTGTGCAAAAGATTAGAGTCGGAAGGTTATACATGGATGTTTCCTAGTATTTAAAATTATGACTAACATATGATGTTTATTACAAATAGGGAAGTGGCAAATAGAAATAGGAATGTGTGTGGTATTTTATGCAGAGCTACACAGGAGTATGAACTTGGAAAAACCACTAAGTAGTGTAATTAAAAGTGACAAAAGCAAAGGAAGGACAACACCAAAGTGACCTTTTGAATTTGTTGGGCTTGGATAATTTTTTTTGCCAATTTGTTTTCTGTGTTTTCTTCTTGGGGGCTTCTCCATGTACTTCCAAACCTTCTCTTGTATTCCCAATAATTACCCTTTTGACCCTAATCAATTTTTACTTGTGGGTGGGTGAAAGAAAAGTAAATGAAATTTACTATGGCCATCAATGCTTTCTTTTTCCCTGCACCCCCAATAATTTACTGCTTTCTTCTCTCACAAAGTCATCACTCTCACCACCCACCGAACCACATGCTCCTCCTCCTCCATCGGTAGAGCCTTCTTCATCTACCCACTCCCATTCTTGTTTCCCAAGTAGACCTCTCTGAGACATTTGAAGGCTTCATGCACGTTGGTTTCACGACTTCCAATGGGGAGGAGTTAAGTGATTACACAATTAAGCTTCAAAAACGGAATGTGTAATTTGTGATCTGTTTCAAAAAAGTATGAAACGGATTCCGAAATCCGTTTCATAAATTTTCATGTTTTTTTGTGAAACGGATTTTGGAATTCGTTTCATACTTTTCTGAAACGGATCACAAATTCCGTTTCTAGAAAAAAAAATTAAAATTTGTGAAATGAAATTCATGATCCGTTTCAGAAAAGTATGAAACGGATCCCGAAATCCGTTTCATAAAAAAACATGAAAATTTATGAAACGAATTTTGGAATCCGTTTCATACTTGTCTGAAACGGATCACAAATTCCGTTTCTAGAAAAAAAAAATTGTGAAACGAAATTCGTGATCTATTTCAGAAAAGTATGAAACGGATCCCGAAATTCGTTTCATAAAAAACCATGAAAATTTATGAAACGGATTTCGAAATCCGTTTCATACTTTTCACGGATCACGAATTCCATTTTTTAAAAAACAAACGGATTGAAAGAGCACATGCAGCATATACCACGTTCAGGTTCATCAATCACCATCATCATTAAGGAAAAATCAAGAGAGAACTTAATTGGATTGTGGATTAAGTGCGAACGGAAGGAGATATGGAATGGCTCGCTCATATTGGTGGTCCTGGTTCGTGGTGGTGTGCGGCTGCTGGTTCCTCGTGGTCTGCGGGTGCTGCTCGGATGTACTCTACAAAGCCACTAGCGAGTAAATGTAAAGGCAGTAGATTGAGTGAGTGAGGAGAGATTGCGTGAATGAGTGGGTGAGGAGAGATTGAGTGAAGGAGGTGAATGGAGAGATTGGCAAAATTTTAAATGCCTCGCTGTTGCTGTTGTTCCTCTAAGTCAAACATATTCGTTTTAGGTTTTAGGGGTGCAAAGCTGAAGATTCCTGACGGGGTGCAAGGAGTTCAGGGGTGCAGTGCGGTAAAACTTCATTTTTACTGTTTTTTCTCTTTCTTCCTTTATTTTTCAGAATGGGCAAAGCTGGGAATAATGAAAGTTTTGGGGGTACAGAAGTAATGGTTGGAGGTACAAGGAGAAGCCCCTTTCTTCTTTTGTGAAACAACTTATTTTCTTTGAGCTTATATGTGTTGGTTAAACAAGTTGGTAGTTTGAAGGGGTATTTTGTAATTAGAACAAGAGTTAGTTTTTTGGAGGCATCCCTGTATCTCTTTTTTAGTTTCTTATGTTATTCTTTTTATCTCTGATAGGTATAAACACAGGTGTTGGAGCAACAAAATGCTATGATACTTTTATATATATTCGTTTTACTGATAAAACAATATTCATTAAGCCATAACATAGCACTTAAATCAAGATAAGTAATACTTGAGATTGAATGCCTTCAAAGTATCATATACTTTGCTTTAAGCTTTACAGCATAAATGGGTGGGTATATGTTCAGTGCAACATAAGCAACTAAATATGCATTTCCAACAATTTTCTTTAATGGCCTTAAACAACAAAGAAAATAAAATAGGGAAGGGCTTATGGATATCAATTATTTGGAATATTTGGAACCATAGAAATAAGATTGTGTTTAAACAAGGGAAAGTGGATCTAGAGGAAATATTTACTTTGGCACAATTAAATGCTTGGACATGGATGAAATACAAAGTTCCACATGTCCATTTCTCTTATAATGATTGGAATTTGTGCCCAATTGAGTGCATCAAATCAATAACGTAGAATCCTCCAATCAAAATATGATATGGAGGAAACATGTGTTATAACCCACTCAGACTATTCAATCTAGAGGTTTCTTTTGCTTTATGCAGAATATTTCACAGGGGAAGTCTTCAAAGGTGCAATGATTTACTGGACACACAATACTTTGATGTTTACTGATCAGGAAGCTCTCAAATAGATCATGAACGTATTGAATCTAGCACTGGACTAAAGGAATGAATCCAATAATTGTCAATGTGTACCAACTTGAATAAGTTCCTATGAGTGGATATTCTTAAGGTGGTACTTTTTAGTTGTACTTTGAATATGTAGGTCCTCTATTTGCCTTTGATCTTTTTGCTACACACATCTATTAGGTTGTTTTGTTTATTTAAGAACCTCAATGTAAAATCAGGATCTGTATAAAGGTTGAGGCACCCCTAAAGTGTCTCTGTATATATATTAATATTCTTTGCTGATAAAAAAAAAACATTAGAGTCATTTGAAGAAAAAAAAAGTATAAATATAATCAAGGAATAATTGTTTTGAAGATTTTATATTGTGTGGCTCGTGGGTACTAGGAAGAGTTCACTATTTTATTGTTTTTGGATGACTTTTACAAAACATTTTTAATAACTCTTCAAATCTTTTTAATAATTCACTTTTCTGACAACTTCTGCAACAAAGTTTTTAAAATTGATATTTATCATCACAAATTTTAAAATTTATGTCACAAAATATCTCGTTATTTGTAACAAATTGTTTATAATCACAAACTATCTTCGCAAAAGATAACTTCTTTTAGTGTGACTATTTTTTCTACATATCGTTTTCAATAGATAAAATTGTGAAACTATATTTAAGTTTTCTTGTTAAAATGATTCTAACATATCTTTCCCGAGTAGTAATATTTTCAGGACTAACCGTGATACTGTCTAAGAAGTTTTTATTGAATTAAATTTGAAAAACGTATTTCGACTTATGCACCATAATTTCGACTAACATTATTTCATCAGGTTACGTCCTTTTCTAACATCTTCAATGCAAAAGAAAAAAAATATATAAATCAACGTTTCTTAAACTATTTTGAACAAAAAAAAACAAAGTAGCGTGAACGTTAGAACAACATAATTCATTATCATCAAATAAATGACTTTAACTTATTTCACAACAATAATGCACACATATATTTGATTCTAATACAACAAGAACAGAAAAACTAAACTTAAACAGAAAAAATAGATAGTTTAGCTCTTCTCATAATCTCATTTGGCAGCAATAACACACTATGGATAAACCTCAATGATAGAAAATAAACCTATGGGAGTAATGTTGTAGTTATTGAAGCCAGCAGAGAAAATTAGGTTGGCCCACTCTTTCTGATTTCTTTCTTTTGCACTGAACAGCATCATCATCTACATATCAAGGAAAAGCTGCATTTCAGTTAATTCATGATCTTCCTTCTTATTCTCCATCACCATGTCGATGATCATAACCCTTCCCTTACTTGCTATTGCCTCCTTGCAATTTTTCAGTATTTTCACACATTCCTCGTCCTTCCAGTCATGCAATATCCACTGTTTCATTGTCAAAGTATAAATGATAAGAATCACAAAATCAAAAAGGGAAAATCATTGCATATTCAATTTTGTTTTTCAAAAATCAGCACATCACAATTTACTTTATTTTGAATCAGTTGTTCTTTATTTTTGAGTTTATACTTCCAAGTTTGGATCTGAGCGAAATACTTTTGTTGTGTGTTCTTTTTCTTCCAGATGTCACATGTTTGTCTTTATTCTTACACCTCCTTTTTGTTGGTCCTTTAAATATTTAGAGTAAAATAATGTTTTAATCGTTATATAAAAAATTATTTGCCTTTTAACTGCAACCTCAAAAGGGTTTGTTGATCCACCAGTTAGATGAATGACAAAAACCATTAATTAATCATAAAGAGCATTTTATAGAATGTAATGAATAGTATATTTACCTTTAACATAATGGAATCTGCTGAAGGAATTGCTTGAAACATATCTCCTCCAACATATTCTATGTTCTCAGTTCCTTGCAAGTCAGCAACGACATGCGGAAGATCCAGTACAGTGCACTTTAGATGTGGGAATGACTCAGCAATAACCTTAGCCATTAAACACTCCTTCACACTTCTCAATCACTACACTAGAAACCCATTTACTGTCACTAGCCATGGCATCGTTGAAAAAGTGGTTGAACTTAGGCTCACACCTGGCAAAATCCCAAAATGTCATCCCATTTTCAGTTTGGAATGATGTAGGGTCTTCATTTGTGAACCAAGTAGAGAATTGAAACCATGGATTGATCATAATTGGATCAAATACTAATTGAGGCAAATATCTCATACTAAAGCTATGGTCCTTTAAGAGTAATTTAGATGCATCGGTTAGCACATACATGATTTCACCCTCATTTGGGGTGCCCTGGTGTTCAGAGAAGAAACCAGAATGAGTCAGAATTTTCATCAAACGGCTGATAAAGGAACTCTTGGAATGGTGGAGTGGTAATGAAGCAATGAGTTGTGAGAGTGGCATAGGTTGGCCATAGTTGTGTATGATATCTGCTATGCTCAACTCAACAGCCCACTTAAGAGACAAAGAGTTTATGAATTTGAAAATGTGATTCCAGATATGGGTTTGAGCTCGAAGCAATTGTGAAGCATGCTCTTCACCCTGGGTTTCCATGGACAATTCTTGTAGTTTGTGTGCTATAAAATCTCATATTAGCTCTGTGTTTTTATAACGACAAAAGGTGTGCTACATAAATATCTTCATGCTTTCTTGCTACTAACAATATGTTGATAAAAATGATATTTTCATAACCACATTTTCTTTTAATAGTTACTAGCTAACTTTATTATAATTAAATATAATGAAAGATATAAATACAAATTTTAGAATCAAATAATAATAATAATATACATAATTGCGTACTAATGATATGGAAAATCCTTAATAGTTAAAAATGTGGTTCATAGTAAATGTTTTACATATGCATATGACACCAGTGTAGCAAATTTGCTATCGATTATTTTCGACATTGTATTTTGACTTTTGAACCAAAATATATTAAGGTGCTGTAAAAAAATGGTATTTTGGCTTCGGTTTTGAATCAGAGTACAAACTTCGACATTAAATTTCAGTTGTCTCTAAAATCGAAATCTATTCAACTATATATTTCAATTCCTTAAGCGACCAAAGTCTATTACGATATTTTAACAAAATATATATTTTCATTTTTATAACAACAAAAGGTGTGCTACCTATCTTCATGCTTTGTTGCTACTAATAATATCTTGAATAAAAAAGATATTTTCATAACCGCTTTTTCTTTCAATACTTACTAGCAAACTTTTTTTATAATTAAATATGATGAAAGATATAAATAAAAGTTTTAGAATAAAATAATAACAATATACATATTTGCGTACTAATGATATGGAAAACTTTTAATATTTAAATATGTGGTTCATAGTACCTCTTTATATGCATATGACACTAGTGCACCGAAGAATTTTGGTACTGGTTATTGTTCGCATTATACTTTGATTTTCGAATAAAAGAATATCATGACGAGGTTAAAAGGGAGATTTTTTTTTCTTCAGATTGAGCATAAACTTTCACATTAGGCTTTAGTTGTTTTTAAAACTAAAGTCAAATAATACAAAATTATTAAAAAAAAATAAAGGAATTGGCTTTGGTTATGAAAAACGATCAAAGTCTATTCGACTAGATGCTTTGGTTCCTTGAACAATCAAAATCTATTGTAGTATTTAAAAAAAACGTCATTTTCAATAACTCCACAATGTATTAAAAACAAACAACATACGTAAATTAAATGTGATTTTCGTGCTTTTACAATACATATAAAAAGAAATAAATCAAACATATAAATATATCTTTTATAGGGTTTAAAAAAGGGAATGCAGACCTAGGAACATAAGAGAACTGAGTCCAATAACAATGGTTCAATTCACTATAGAAAAACATTCAAGTATGGGAGCTCTTTAAATGGTGAGTAAATGATGAATAAACAAAGACAATAAACCTAAACAACAAACATTAAAAACTTCTTTAAACATGACGATGAGAACTTTTAAATGAGAAAACAAATAAGAGAGAGAAACCAAAAAAGAAAACAAGATGAGGAAATAAGAAAAGAAACAGAAAAAGAACATCAACCCTAGAAAGGTCAACAAAATAACCAATATTAATTGGAGGCCTCCTTCAATGGGTATGATTAAATGTAATGCTGATGGAGTAGCTAGAGGAGCACCTTGTCCAAGAGCGTGTGCTCGTATCTTTCGTGATGGAGTATTTTAAAACACTTCAATATTGACATCCACCCTAGAAAGGCCAACAACATTGATTTTATAGGAGGTTTCACTGCTTTTATTGGTAATGCTTATGTCATTAAAGCAGAGCTTATGGGAACCATTTTTGTAATAGAATCAGCAATGAACAGAGGATGGTCCAATCTTTCCTTGAAACTGACTGCTTTTGTGAATTACAATATTGTTCTTTGGAACATCAGAAATAGATGAAGAAGATATTTAGACTGAGTTAAAAACATACACTTTATGATTACTCACATTTGTAGGGAAGGAAATAAGTGTGCAAACAAACAGGCCAATTTGAGTATTTACTCGTAAATTGAGTTCTTTTATATTTGATTAATCTAGTTGTTTGTGTACTTGTGTATGGACTTTGACTTAATCCTTCCATATTGTACTTGCTTCATTTTTATGATAAAAAAAAAATGGAGATGAACATACTGTGATTATAACCTTTATCTTTTGTACGATATTTATAAGTTATCTAATTGATACGTAGTATTTATGTTAAAAGTTATGTTTTAAAAAATTAATCTTTTATAGCAGAAAATAGAAATAAATCTAGACAATACGTTATATATGAATAAACGTACGGAATAAATTAGTATTTTAAGGTTTATATTTATAAATATTTAAGAATATTACTATTTAATATGTAATTTTTTGTAAGGAAAATGATAAATTTTTATATATAATTACAAATCTTATATAATATTTTTGAACAAAATTACTTTCCATATAATTCTGTAGATGTTGTGAATTTTTAATCACAATTACCTAAATTTTTCATATAGTCCAAAAAATATTGAAGTGTAGTGATATGTCCTAAATAAATTTTTGTTTCTATAGTAATTATTTTATTTGTGTATTATTCAATGTTTGGTTAATAAAAAGAACATGACTTGCCCCACCTGGTTTTAGAAAAACAAATTTGCATAATGCCTTCAAAGTAGGACATGTGAACGAATTATGGACTTTTTGCTGCAAGAACTGAGCATATTGCCAAAAGAGATATTGCCAGATGATATTTATATTAATCTTTTCTGCGAATTTCTATATCTGCATAGTTTTCGTTTTAGAATGGTTGTTACATATTAAACCTTTTTAATACTGACAATTATAAGAGACTATTTTGTTGAAGAATTGGGTTATTACTGACATAATAAAATCTACATTTGATGTTTAAATCTGCGTGTAGTTCTGTAACGCTGGCATCAAAGTTTCCATCACACGCTATAACCGGACAAAAACCTAACACATCATTGGTAGTTTTCACAAATTTTAATGCACAACGCCATAAATGACAAGACGCACTGTCTCAAATGTTTGATTTGATTTGAAGAATCATTCCAAAAAAAGAAATCATCAATTCCGTGAGATATGACTTTTAGATTTAATTCAAGTCTTTATCAAGTTAATGGTACATTTTATTTACATGAAAAAATAATTGTGTTCTAATATGGAAAATTCTTATCGTAGTGTTTCTTTGAGCATATTCTATACGGATGGATTCATAAAATATTTTGTGTTTTCTTTCAGTGATTTAAGAATATATTCATAGACAAATTTGTGAAATTGTATAAAATTTTCATCTTCCAAAATGCAAAAATTTGTAACAATAACAAATAATTTGACTATTTTAACCATTTCCAATACTTTCTTTTTTCTTCACAATGTTTCAAATATTTATGATTATAAAATAGATTATTCTCTATTATGGATACGATATGTGAATCGGATACGATACATATTCGATACGTCAATAATAAGATACAATACGTGATAGATATATGATATATGAATATTGAGAAGTGAGCAATAATTCTTAAAAGCATAATAACTATATGATCGTTATTATGTGGATCCAAAATTCCTAAATAAGGACCAATTTTAGTAACCAAAAATATGTTAGAAACAATTTTTCTAATTAAAGACCAATTTAGAGACAAATTATTTTGATTATTTTGTAACCAAAACTTGGTAGCTAATGTTAGTGAACAATTTAAAAACCACTTATTTTGGTAATGGTAACGTCCCATTTAAAATATAACACAATTAAATGAAACATTACACAAAAAATAGTAATAGAAGCAAGGTCCTCGAGTATTAACACTACTCCTTACAATTGTTCAAAGAAAAACAAGAAATGACCTATGGCACACCACGATGCCAGTAACCAAGTATAATAATAGATCATCAATATTTCAAAATAAAGCCCAATGATAATAAAATACATGGGCCATAGCCCTAAAAGAAACTCAGATGAACAGAAACCAACCCAGATCGCTACGCAGCGGAACCTCCATCACCCTGATGACCACGAGAAGTTCTCGTATCTGCTCACATCAATAAATTGATGATCATCGCAAACAAGCAGAAAGGGTAAGCTAAAGTAAACATGATTTATCATATAGTCACTTACAATTTCATAGTCAAATGCATATATAAACCAATCATGTTATGACTCATAAACAATACACTAAGACTCAAGACACGACTCATCCAGATACATATAATTAGTCGGATTCAGTGGATGCTTGCACTTGTGGTGGCCTTTATTGCTCTACCGAGCTAAATATTCTAGTGTCTCATCCCCACACACAAGGTTAGCCCTTAAAGGGTTCCAGGCCTCCTGCTACTCTCACCACTCGAGTCAGTACACTCTATGTGAGACTAACTGACTCTTTAGAGTGTTAGGATGCAATCCTTATCTTGAATCCTTACTAAAATATATAGATGGGCCACCACCATGAACTCCCACTAACAAGGGTCATGGAATTACGTCCCGACCAACTGAGGCACCACCATGAAATCTCACCTAGAGATTCATGGAATTATGCCCTAACCAATGAGGCACCATGTAAGACCCGTAGAATTTAATTAATTAACTAAATAATTAATTAATAAATGCGGGTGGTACAAGCATTTATGACATTAAATTATGATTGGTATGATGTGAAAAAGTACTAGCTCAGATGGTTAAGAGTACTTTAATTGTGTGAGAGGACTTGGGTTCGAGTCCTATGTGTGCCATTTGTGTGTTATTTAATTATCTTTGTTTTCATAATATGATTGTGCATGTTAAATAAGAATATAATATTTGAATTATATTAGTTGGTAAGAAACATGAATTGGCATGATGGTTTGACATTGATTTGGCAATTGCATGATTGTGGGTTCAAGTCTTGGGGAACGTAAATTAAACTTTATTTTTGTTAATGTTAGTTTTGGATGGAATGGGAAGGGTTAAAGGAAACCCTAACTGAACAGCCATAATGGACAAAGCACGAATTCTGAGTTGTGGTGAGGTTTGAGTGAGATTCTTGGGGGCTAAATTGAGAGGAGACGAAGGAGGCACAGGTTAGGGGAGTTTTATACGCAATTTTTATATTTGAGTATAAATCGTATGAATGTTGGTATGAACTGTGTGCATGTTCTTGCTCTAATTGTTTTTGTTTGTCATTCTAGAAAATTTTCAAAAACCGCCTAGCGGGCTGTTTATATGCGCCAGGCGGCGCATGCACTTTCATGCTGGTTTTGGGTTCCTGCGAAGGAACCGCCTGGCGGCCAGGGATGCGCCGCCAGGCGACACATGGCCATGTACTCAATTTTCTGGGTTTTTATGAAGGGCTTGGCGGTGATTATCGAACTGCTAGGCGACGCGGACCCTTTTGGTTCTGATTTGATGATGTTGGGGTTCTCGTGTGGTTTTTGATAAGGGAAAGCTTGGGTTCTCACATGGGGGAAAGATTGGATGTGAAATTGTCTTTGAATTTCATGTGATGGATGGTTAAATCGAATGAAACAGTGTATGTTGTAAAGTTTGGGGAAGGTTTGGGTCTGAACACATTAGGATTGTTATTTTCAAAGAAATTAATTGTAGGGAATGATTGAAAGAATGCAATTGGGTTAAGAACTGTAAGATAGGGGGTGAGAAATGGGCTGAACTCATGGTTGCACGCATGTCTTAGGGTTCGCAGAGGTTGGAGAAATAGGTGTTTCTGGAAAAAAATGCAGGAACCGCCTGGCGGTTCTCAGTTTGCCGCCAGGCGCCTTATCAGGATGTAGACTTTGGAGTTCTTGGTGCATTTTGGGTTGGTGGATATAATTTTGGCTCATATGGGGCATAAGTGTGGAGTAGAGAAATTGACTAGGGCTCCCTATACGCACTCATCATAGGGTCTTTCGCCCATTATGGGTCAGCCTTAGGCCCAACTGATTTGGGGCAGCCCTATAAAAAAGAGGAGAGTAAGATAATTGGGCCTTACAGTAATAAAAACCTTGGTAGCTAATGTTAGTGACAAATTTAGAAACAAATTCATAATAAAGACTATTTTAATTATCAATTTAGAGACCAATTATATTTTTTTTGAAACTATTTAAGTTGTTAATAATTTTTAGTTTAAAATTGGTACCTAAATTGGTCATTATATAGTGATTAATTATTTTTTGTTACTAAAATTGATTATTATTTAAAATATTTATTGTAGTGTTTTACGACTTTATAAATTAGATACTTCGTTGATGAGTATCGATAAAGTATCCTAAAGTATCGAACAAGAATACGTGTCAGACACAAATACATGTCAGACACGAATACACGTAACCCAAGTTGAGGTGTCGGTGCAACATAGATTATTCTTAAATTATAATTTACACATATATATATATATATATATTATTAATAATTATATATAATAAAATAATAATAATAAATAATATATTTATATGTGTAATAATTATTAAAATTAATAATATATATATATATATATATATATATAATAATTAATAATATATGTCTAATAAATTATTAATAATATATAGATATATATAATAATTATAATAATAGTTATTAACTAATAATTTTGAATAATAATAATATTTTAAAAATAATTATAATAATTTATTTTGTATTATTTTCTATTAAAGTTTATTAAATGATAGTTTTTAAAATGTAATATTTTTAACTAATCTAAAAATTATTTAATATATTTTTATATCAAGGGTATTTTAGTAATTCTGAAATTTTATCTATTATAACTTTTTATTTTATCTATCACATTACTCAAATCATTCACTATTTTTTATAAAATTTTTCAAATCCATTCATTTTACCTTCTAACTCCACACAAAAAATATACATATTCATCCACATAAATTCACACAAATTTATCTTTACACTCTTTCCCAAATCCATCTATCCATAAGAACACAGCCTAATAGTTAATAATGTGGTTCATAACTCTTTTAGATATGCATATGACATTGCTATCAATTATTTTTCATATTGTAAAAAGGTAAAGTAAAAAAATTTGATTCTGAATCGTAGCATAAACTTCAATATTAAATTTTGATTATCGGTAAAATCAAAGTCAAACAATAAAAAATTATAAAAGAAAGGAATAGGCTTTAGTTTTAAAAAATAACCAAAGTCGGTTTGACTGTATGTTTCGGTTTCTTGGGCAATCAAAGCCTATTATGATATTTAAAGAAATATATATATATATATATATATATATATATATATATATATTCTTATTTTGAGTAACTCCACATTGTATTAAACAATCTAAAAAATTAAACCAAAAGTTAATATCACCAAATGAACTAGAAATAAGCATCATAGGTAAATTAAATGCAATTTTCACACTTTTATACGACATATACAAAAATAAATAAATCAAACATATCTCATCATATTGTTTTTAGGGTCTTGAACGAGAATTGAATCTAACAACAATGGTTCCATTCACTATGGAAAGATATCCAAACATGAGAGCTCTTTAAACGGTTAGCAAATAATGAACAAACAAACAAAAATAACCAACTTGTACAAGGTACATCAAACACCTCTTTAAATATGGTGATGATAACCTACAAATAAAGGAAAAAAACACGAGAAAAAGAAATCAAAAAAGAAACACAAAGAGAAATCAAGAGAAAAAAAAAAAACTTAGAAACGAAGATGAAAAAATATAAGATATTTATAAGTTATCTCATTGATGCATATATTTATGTTAAAGCCATGTAACAAAAAATTAATCTTCTATAGCAGAAAAAATATAAATAAATATAGGCAATAAATTTACGCATACAAATTTATAAATAATTGTACGGAATAAAGTATTTCAAGATTAATACTTATAAATGTTTATAAATATTTTATAATATTATTATTTAATATGTAACTTTTTTAAAGAAGAATGATAATTTTATATAATTATTTTAATAAAATGACAAATCTTATATATACTACGTTTGAATAAAATTACATCTTTCTATAATGAAGCTTCATGCACGAAATTGGTGGAGAATTGAAGCTTCCTTGCAGTGTTGGAGAAGATGGATCGAAGTTTAGATGAGTGTTGGCAGCGAAATGTAGTATGCAAGAGGTTCCTAAGAGGTTAGGCCAATTTAGGGAAGAAGGTTAGAGCGGAATTCTAGGTGAATAGATCTAGTAATTGGAATCTCAAGGCAAAGGAATAACAGAGTGCTCTCAACATTTATCTTTACATTAATCTCAAGAGTAACCTTATAATGAGTGTGGAGGCCTTCTTATATAGTCAAGTATTCGGCCAACCAGACTAATTAAACATGTGCACACTTAATTCAAGATCTAGATCTCCTTATTTGGTGGATAAAAGGATATGTGGCACTTCACACCTTCCATATTCAAGATCTAGCTTCCCTTACATTGGCCAAAATACAATCTAGACAAATTTATCTATCCAAATCTTAATATCCTCCTTGGCCCATTTGAATAATATATGAATAACTTTGGGCTTCAAAGGATTTTGAGAATCACCATCTTCTTGAATATTTTTAAGCATTCCTCTAGTGATTGAGCCTAGTGGGCTTGGGCCTTGTGTTGGGCTTGATGGGCTTTGGCCAAAGTCCCCAATTCTTTACATATTATGAATTTTCAAGCACACTTTGTATTTTAGTCATTTTAATCAAATTTTATTAAGTTTATTTGACATTTCAAGAGTGTTTCATAATAGTATTTGACTTAACATTAAAGCAAAAATGTGTTAAACATTATAAACAACTCAAATACAATCCTGAAATGCGGACGAAACATAAAATAAATATAAAAAAAATTGATTAAAAGGACTAAATCCATGTATTTCGAAAGATGAAGGACTAAATTGGTCCAAAATTTTTTGAACTCTCCAGCAACAAGAAGGGACAATGCAACGGTGGCTATCATCGATAGAAGGTGGCACGACGAAGGCGACAACCCGCGATAAATGGCAACGGTAGTAGGGCGGCAATGACCTCAATGCAGACGGACGAAATAGTGCAGGGGTGGAAATTTCGCTCAAAGAGAATCGCGGTAGTGAAGAGGAGGAACAATATGAGGGTTCGCAAATTTGGGAACCTAAATAAGCTTTATGGTCTCGGTTCAATTAATAACCAAGTCCTAAAGCTCATACTTCCTCGATCCAATTTTACCTGAGGACAAATCGTTTGACCAAGTGGCATTTTTGAAATTTTTGGGTACTGGCTGCCTTATATGCCTTAGTTTCTTTCTGACCGAGGCATAAAACCCCTTACTATTGCGATTTTTAAGTGACCCGAGGCAAAACCGTTAGAGAATATTGCAAAAATGTCACCTCCTCCTTATAGGTTTCAGTTTCGCAATAACTGAAGCCTATAAGACGAATTAAAAAGTCAAATATGCACTAGTGATGATAGCATTTGAGTTATTTACACCGTTTGATACATTTTCACTCTGACGTTAGTTAATAAACTATCATAAAACACATTGTAAATGTCAAATAAATTTAACAAAATTTGGTTAAAGAAACTAAATTCATGTATTTCTAAAGTTAGAAGACTAAATTAAACCAAAATTTTAAAAATTAACTAATTTCAATTTTTATTAAAAATTAAAATATCAAAAATATAATTAATTCTTAAAAAAAAAAATCGACCTACAAGTCAAAACCTATACGAAACGTGGTAAACTTTTGAATTCACTTTTTCAAAACGAGAGAGGCCAACCCAGCTGTATTTTTCAGATCAAGTAAGGACAGACCTGAAGAGACATAACCGTCCCATTACCACCCCTAGACTTGCCCCACCTGGTTTTAAAAAAAACAAAATTGCATAATGCCTGCAAAGCACGACATGTGAACTAATTATTGGACCTTTTTGCTGCGAAGGCAAATCATTAAACCAAAAGAGTACATACCAGAGGATTTTGGCAGAGGATTTTTGCATTAAGCTTTTCTGCGAATTTCTGTATCTGCATGGATTAAAGTACTTGTACCTCATACTATAAACATCATAGTTTTTCGTTTCAGAACGCAATTTGGTAGTTACATGTTAAACCTTTTTAACACTGATCATTATACGAGACTATTTTGTTAAAGAATTGAGTTTTTCCTGACATAATTAAAATCTACATGTTTGAATCTGCATCTCGCGGGCATCATCACATGCTGTAACCTGACAAAAATCTAACACACCTTTGGCAGTTTTCAAAAATTTAATGCAACGATGCCCCAGTTGTCTCTATCTAACTAGAGGACGCCATAAATGGACCTTCACCATTTAAGTGCAGGATGCCTGATAGGGTAAGTGACCACAAAACGCACTGTCTCAACTCTTTGATTTCATTTGAAGAGTTTGCCATAAATGGATCAAGTCTCTATCCAGTTAATTGTCCGTTTAACTTTATATAAATGAAAATAAATAAAAATAATATTTGTTTTTTTTAAAACTATAAACTTTTATAAATAAAAAGAATTTAATACCTATTATGATTTAATTTATAAATTCTAATTCATATATAGAATATTTTTTTTAAAATATATTTTTAATCTCTCCATTTCTTTACTTCCATCTTCATCAATCTACACATCGAAAAGCCTTCCGCGCTCACCATGCTCATCTTCTATCAAAAACCAGACACCTCCATTCACAGACCCCACTCCACCTCCATCAACTCCTCAACCTCTCCAAACTTCATCTTCATCTCCATTACAAAATCCACACACAACAATCATACAACACCCACACTCACCACCATTGGCGGAAGAAGGTTATGACATAAGGGAGCCATGACTCTCCCAACAATTTTTTTCTCTTTATTTTTATTTATTTAAAAAATAATATTTATATATTATTATTTTATTTATATTAATTGATTTTGATTTTATTTTATTTTTATATTGTTCCTGCAGAGGATAAATAAGATAAGTTAGGCACGAGTATCACCTTACCATGTAGTCCGCTATCTCTTCAGTTGGCTTCTTCCCAGTCGATACATGTCAGCTTGAACCCAGGAGGGGTTACCTGCAGAAGAGTCTCCGAAGTTCAAGTAAGTCAAAGCTCTCAGAGAGTCAAATTAGTGATTAATGAATGCGTACCTTTAATTGCTGGGGTCCACGTATATTTATAGAGCATTAATGATGTTTGACCATCTCATGGGCTGGGCCTTGACTTGGGCTCTAGCTTGGGCTGTGAGTGGGCCTGGGCCCTAACCCAGGCCCTTAAGGTTTATTGAACGCGGGGGCTTCTATCATACTGAGTTCATTGGAGTGGTCGGCCTAGGCTCTAATCTTACCGGATATGCTGGAGTAGTCGGTCTAGGCCGGCTACTTGTCTTGATGGCTTATGTTGGTGATATGAGATGCA
>Ga0214543_1007494_pt1 | contig 18650 bp, 9 predicted proteins | sample CNSS2metaG_FD_160094 | JGI IMG/M metagenome (GOLD analysis project Ga0214543, IMG submission 160094) | Root nodule microbial communities from cowpea collected in UCLA plant growth center, Los Angeles, California, USA - CNSS2 | ecosystem: Host-associated > Plants > Roots > Nodule | place: USA...
GATTCCCCATACCCATACCCATACCCATACCCAGTCAATGCGGGGATTCCCCGTCAAAACGGGGACGGATTCGGGCAATACCCACGGGGACGGGTTTATTTGCCATCTCTAGATGCTCACTTTCTTCGAACAAATAGGCTTTTTCCAATACCAGATTCACTCCCTGATTCCAATACGGACATGACATGGATAAAAAATATGACAAAATTGAAAAAATATAAAACACGAACATCACAATAAATATATATATATATATATATATCGTCTTAAAAAAAATATACTAAACGAATCTTTTAAGAAAGATTATTTTTTATAAATGATTTCCTTTTTAATTTTAAATGTTTTGGATTTCCCTTTATAATCTTAAAAAAATATACTAAGTGAATCTTATAAGAAAGATTATCTTTTATCCTTTGATTTCCTTTTTAATTTTAATTTTTTGGATTTCCCTTTATTCTCCCATAATTATCAATCTTTCTGATACGTGTATATAATGAATATCTTAAACGTGAACAGATTCGGAAATGTTCGATTCGTGAAAATTTTCCCTTTAAAATTTGGGATTCGCGAAATTTTTTCCTATATTACGTATCTGATGCAGTGTATGGAGGCGTATTTGATGCAGTGTCCAAATTGATGGCCGCGTCTAACCCATGAGCAAGCTCCGGACACCGCATTGTGCAGGTGTCTGCTCCGCCTCCGCGTCGGTGTCCGCTTCGGGAGCGGGAAGCGCGCTCCAAACGGCGTGTCGGAGCATCTTCTTGAGACCCAAAATCCAGTTCTTTAGTATGTCTGGATTCCAGGGTTAAGAGTTATGGAGCTATTAGGAAAATTGTGTGCGACCGAAAGATTTTATTCTTGTGTAGCACAGAATCAGTTTAACGTTTAACGTTTAACGATTGATGATTTTGAATTGTATGGTGTGCTTTTGCGGGATTGAATTATACGGTGTGGTGTCTAAGGATCATCAATGTGCTTTTTGTTGGGTTGAATTATACGGTGTTTAAAGATCGACCGATGTGAATTTGTGGGATTGAATTATATGGTATGCTTTTGTCGGATTGAATTATATGGTGTTTAACCATCTATCGATGTGCTTTTGTCGGATTGAATTATATGGTGTTTAACCATCTACCGATGTGTTTTATTTGTTTATCCATCTTATTGTCTAGGTCCTTCATCTTTTACCCAGATTAATTGTAGTTTTCTTAAATTCATGGGCTGTATAGGGAAACTACGAAATGAAATGGATGCATAGTGTGCAAATGATGGGTGGTGGTCATGTTTTGGGAACAGTGAATGGAGATCCCGTGAAACTTTAAGTAAGGCAAAACTTGTGGAGTGGGGAGATCTTGTAAATACTCACTATATGAGTGAGAAACTTTGACAATTGTGTTGTTGGGCGGTTGACTCTTTCCATTTTGATTATCTTCTGCTAGTGTTGCAGTGAAGATGATGTTTATTTCATTATGGAGGCAATAGCTATAGATTATTGAACTTACTACAAAACTTTATTTTTTTATCACGATTCTCACTATTCAATTTACTATTTCTTTTATATGCTTGAGTTGGAATGGATGACTGTAGGATTGTACATATGTCAGCCATGGTCTTTGTTTAAGCAAGAGCAATATTTGATTATTGAACATTATGATTGTCGAGTTGGTTGTGGAAATTTCTCCATTGGGTTTCTTTAATAATTAAATTTATTTATTGATCTTATTGTCTAGGTCCTTCATCTTCTACCCAATTTCATTATAGTTTTCTTGAATTCATGGGCTTTACAAGGAAACTAAAAAATGAAGTGGGTGCGGAGTGTGTAAATGGTGGTGGACAAGTTTGAGAAACGGTTGGATGGAGATCTGGTGAAACTTTAGATTTTATTGTCCTTGTATGCAGTATTTTCATTGCCGTTTTTCTTCATGCCATGCTTGTGGAATGGGTGATCCTGTAAATAAGCATTCTTTGAGTGGGAGGCTTTGACATTTGTGTTGTTGGACCGTTAACTCTGAACTTACTATAAAGCTTTATGTTTTATTACGTTTCCATTAAATTCATTCGCCTTGCAGGGAAACTAATAAATGAAGTTGCTGCAGGGTGTGCAAATGGTGAGTGGTGAGCAGGTTTTGGAAACAGTGCATGCGGTAGTGAAACCTTAGGTTTAATTATTTTTGCATTCATTATTTTCATTGCCATTTTTCTTCCGGTTAAACTTGTGGAGTGGGAGATATTGTAAATTCTTGTAAATATGCATTGCATGAGTGAGAGGCCATGACAATTTTAATTAACTTTTTCTACACAGTGAAGAGGATGTCTATTGGGTCATGGCATCATTAGTTGTAGATTATTTAACTTACTATGTTGCAGCGAAGAGGATGTCTATTGAGTCGTGGAGTTGTATATTAATTAACTTACTACAGAGCTTTATGGTACGATGGCTTTATTCTCTCTCATAAATTGTAGGAAGGCACATGTGTCAACCATGGCTTGTCTTTGAGCAAGAACAATACTTGATTTTTCTGCACCAGTTTCTTAATAATTTGATTTGTTTATCCATCTTAGTGTCAAGGTCCTTCATCTTCCTCCGAGATTGATTATAATTTTCTTGAATTCATTGGGTTTTCAGGAAAACTAAGAAATGAAGTGGGTGCAAGGTATGCAAACAAAGGGTGGTTGGTAGGTTTTTGAAACTAAGAAATGAAGTGGGTGCATGGTGTTCATATAGTGGGTGGTTGGCAGTGAATGGAGATGATGGAGATCCGACGAAACCTTAGGTCTCATTATCTTAGCATTCATTATTTTCTTTATCATTGTTCTTCATGCTAAACTTTTGGAGTGGTATATGTTATAAATAGGCACTATATGAGTGAGAGACTTTGACATGGGTCCTGTTAGACTGTTGACTCTGTTTATGTTGATTGTCTTTGTTTAGTCATGTTGCGGCAATGAGGATATTTGTTGGATCGTGGAGGCAAAAGCTGTAAATTATTGAACTTACTTCAAAACTTTATGTTTTATTACGTCTCCATGTATTCTCATTCTTGAGTGCTCGAGTTTGAGTTGTAGTCTCTCTTATTGGTTATAGGCAGGTACATGTGTCAGCCATGGTGTTTGTCTAAGCAAGTGCAATACTTTATCACTGAACATTATGATCACCAAGCCTGTTATGGAAATTTGAGTTTTGGTTTTTTAGTTCTTGAATTTGTTTATTCATCTTATTGTCTGTCCTTCCTCTTCTACCCAAGTCGATTTTAGTTTCTTAAAATCTTGGGCTCTGCAGGAAAACTAAGAAATGAAGTCGGTGCAGGGTGCGCAAATGGTGTGAAAACATTAGGTTTAATTATTTTTTTTATTTGCTGTTTTCATTGCACCTGTGGAGTGGGAGATTTTGTAACTATAAACTGTATGAGTTAGACGCTTTGACTTTTGTGTTGTTGCACAGTTGACTTCGTTGATTTTAATTATTTGTTTTTTGCACAGTTGACTACGATGTCTATTTGATTGTAGTGGAGGCAATAGCTGTAGATTATTGAACTTACTACAAAGCTTTATTTTTTATCTTCTTTGGATATATTATTTGTTTTATGCGCTTGAGTTGGAATGGTTGTAGTTTCTCTTATTGACTGTAAGATTGAACATGTGTCAGCTATGTTGTTTGTTTAATCAAGAGCAATACTTGTAGATTATTGAACTTACTACAAAGCTTTATTTTTTTTATCACGTTTGGATATACTATTTTTTTTATGTGCTTGAGTTGGAATGGCTGTAGTTTCTGTTATTGACTGTAAGATTGAACATGTGTAAGCCATGTTTGTTTAAGCAAGAGCAATACTGGTTGTGGAAATTTCTCCATTGGTTTTCTTTAATTATTAAATTTGTTAATTCATCTTCTCGTCTAGTTCTTCATCTTCTACCCAGTTTGATTATTGTTTTCTTGAATTCATGGGCTTGACAGGGTAACTAAGATGAAGTGGGTGCAGAGTGTGCAAATGGTTGGTGGTAGACAGGTTTCAGAAACAGATATGGTGACCTTGTAAATAAGCATTCAGTATTCAATGCGGTTATTCTTCAAGCCAAACTTGTGGAAATAAGCATTATTTGAGTCAGAGGCTTTGACATTTGTGATCATCAGAGCCTATTTTTGGATTTTCTCCATTGGTTTCTCACTTCTTGAATTTGTTTATATGAAGCTTTATGGTGTATTACGCTTTAATTTACTATTTTTGTTATGGGCTTGTGTTGGAATGTTTGTATCCTCTCATTCGTTGTAGGAAGGTACATGTGTCAATCGTGGCGTTTGTCTGAGAAAGAGCAATGCTTGATCTTTTAACATTGTGACTTTGAACATTGTGATCATCGAGCCCATTATGGTAGTTTTTCCATTAGTTTCTTAATTCTTGATTTTGATTATCCATCTTAATGTCTAGGTCCTTCATCTTCCACCCATTTTGGTTATATCTTTCTTGAATTCATGGATTTTTCAAGGAAACTAAGAAATAAAATGGGTGGAAGGTGTGCAAAGAGTGGGTGGTTGGTAGGTTTTGGAAACCGTGTATGGAGATGGGGTGGGTGGTTAGCTTGTTATTTAGAGTGACCAAGGGTACCTTTGTTTTATGGGATCATCTTACCCGAGTTTTGATTTGGTTGGTTGGTAAGCTGGAGTATCAAATTTCGTTGTTTTCTTATCAGGCATAATGTTTGTGGACTTGGATATAACGAAACAACTTATATAATGCCTTTGTACAAACAATGCATCGGATTAGGAATTTTCAGAGAACTAACAACGCGTATGTACAAGTTTGAAATATGTGATGTGCTTGTCAGATATTTTCTAGGTATGTATTTTTAATAGCTAGTTTTATTCTTGCTTTTGTATTACATAGATGTTATGTTAATATGATCTTTTTGATTATAATAACAATTAATAACAATTGCCGTGGTTTATGTAAAATTATTATGATTGATGGATTGCCTTTAATAATTATTGCTGTAAGAAAAATATACTGAAGTTCCTGGTTGATGATTCTCGTTATTGGAATAATTTTATGGCATTTTTTTTTTGTAGTTATGTACAAAGGTGTATTTTACTTTCCTGCATCCATGCTTTGCACTTTCTGAACTGTTGAGATTTAACTTTGACTAGCAACTGTTACTATTGCCTCTTCTTTCAAATATGCTTCTGCAAACCGCTTGGGATTTTTGCTCCTTTTCTATTCTTCTCTGCCATTTCCTTGCTGTCATTTCTTTTTCAGGTGCGCTTCTTTTTTTCTCGTTCTTGTGTTCTGTATTTCTGTCTTTTCCATATCTGTATGGTCTTCAAGTGTTTATTTTTGGATGAGTGTATATGCATCTTTTCTCATTCTACTGCACCCGCTGATTCCATGCATTAGTGTCCTGGTATAATAGCATAAATTTTTAACGTTTATACGTTTGCAATATGTTAGTTCTGATTCTCTTTTGACATATTTGTTCTTGTAACTTTCTATAGGGTTTTAATCTTTTGCTTAGTTTCAGGCTTGATATGCGTTTTGGTGTTTGTTTTTCCTTGTTTTTCTTGGTTCATTTGAACTTGTTTATTTGTGATAAGCCCATATTTTACCTTTATTTATTTATATGCTATTATTTAACATGGACTATACTGAATAGATTTAAGATTTAACAGAGAAGAATGTAACTTAATTGAAAAAAAAAGCATTAAACTAAATAAAAACAATAAATATAAGAATTAAATGACTAGTTAAACCTCATTTTAAGGTATTGAATTTTCAGGATGTGTACATTTATCTAAAATGGAAAATATTTAACTAGAATGACACATGAACATTTTACGGATATACATTGTGTTATTAGCTTTTTACATATACTTTAGCTTCAATTATAAATTACATGATTTTGTAGTCTAATAACAACCATTCTAGTACCATGGCTAAATCTGTAAAATATATGAAAACATACTAGCAAAATAATTTTAAAATGTCGTAAAAATTTAATTTTTATCTAAATTTTTGTTTAAATGGATGTGTGGATGATCTGTGATTCATTCGATAAAAACTCAAAATAAAGTTGAAGAAAATTATTTTTTCAAATAAATTATTAAATAAAAATATATAACAATGTATTTACATCTTCGCATGAATAAATACTAAATTGTTAGTTAAATCATTAAGTAACAAAACTTCATTCTATCAGTAATAAATAAAAAATGAATTATTATCTTACCATGGGATAAATATTTTTCAAATTTATAACTAATAACTATTTAAATTCATATCATATTTAAAATTTCTAAAGAATAATCTATCTGTGATATAATTTTATTTTAAATTGAATCTTTGTTCGGTTAAAAAAATTGTATGAGTCAGATGTCTTTTAGTTAATTATAAAGATAATACCTTAAATACATTTCAAAAAGGAGATAATTAAAAATTTGTTATTGTTATACATTGACTCCGATTTTATATTTGAATAAATTTTGTTAGCGAAAACTTACTCTCTCAGAACCTAAAATATTTTATAGTAAAGTTTGTAAGAAAACTTAAGAAAATAAAAAATGGAAAATAAAAAAAAAGATTAATCATAAATATATTACTGTAAAATCTGAAATTATTATAAAATTATTATAATAAAACTAATAACGTGTAAAATAGTTAAAAAGATATTAATTGAAGAATATAGTTTTTTTTTAAATTGACAGTATAAATACAAAAATATTTAAATAATTATATATTAAAATTGTATATAATGTATACAATTTAAAAAGTTAAAGCTAAAATGTTACTTCTGCTGTAACTTGGTTTTGGTTAACAGCGGTTTATTCTAACCCAAGATAAGGACGAAAATCTTAATTGCATAATTTTTCTCCCACCGCCTAATCTCAGTTGTCCATCTTTACTCTTCCTTATATATACCCTATTGCCCTCATGGTTGTTCTTGCGCCAAAATTCGTTCTGTCATCTTCTCTGACATACAGGCCTCATGGTTCCCTTCTTTGATCAAGATCTTTCAGGGCTTTGCGAATTATCTGGTCGGCCGATGTGCTTTTTGTCGGCTTGAAAGCAAGCATTATCAGTGGTCTTACGCTTTTATTTGATGATGATGAGTTTTGAACCTCGTGGTTCTGACATCTGGTGTCTGTCATATGGCTTTGGGGTTTGTGGTTCCGGGCAGAGCTGAACGTAGGGTTTTCTTTGTTCCTTGAAATACTTTGTTGCATTCATTCATTTTCTTTCACAATAATTGATTACCTAATTTCGAGTTGCAGTTCTCCATAATCCAATCCCTTTATATCTCCAAACGTGTTTCAGGGGCAGATTCCCTCAAAACCCCTTATCGGTGCTCATTTTCTTCAAACAAATAGGCTTTTTCCTGTGCAAGATTCATTCCCTGATTCGTCAAAGATCTCAGATACTTTTTACGACAAAATCTTGAGACCCAAAATTCAGTTCTTTCAGATGTCTGGATTCCAGGGTTACGAGTTATGCAGCTTCATTTCAAAGAGTCCCTCCATTTTGACTCATAGCTTGAAGAGAACATTAGTCCCCTCGGTTGAAGCTATTTGGAGAATTGTGTGCGACCAGAAAGATTTCATTCTTGTGTTACAGAGATGTGGCTGGATACTCCCAAAGAACAAAAGGTTTATGGAGAATGTCGTCTTCTTGGAGAGGGGTGGCATTCTTGGGACTCATCTTGCCTTGGTACTCAAACTTCATCCAAGGCTTTTTCTTGCACCCGCAGTCTACTATTGAAAACCGTTCCTCGAACTGTAGACTTGGGTTTCCGTGAAAATTCAAGAATGGTTGTCCATGCAAGAAAGTTAATTGTTTTGGGTTTTCCAAGGATGAGGGCCCGCAAATGTTCAAGAGAACGAGAACCCCGACTTTGTTTAGAACATCAGAGTAGAAGTTGAATGTTGAAATGAAATTCTTCTTGCATACAGTTAGGCTGCCCAAGTCTGTCCTTATTCACCAGCCTAAGATTTTAATGTAGAACATAGAGGATTGCGTGCTTTCTTGATATAAAGTCTTCCCGCTGTTGAAATCAAAAAATCTCTGCAAGAAAGTCCCCATTTATATTCATGTGTTGTGCTTGTCGGAGGAGATGTTCTTGGACAAGTATATATCACAAGTCAGAAAAAATGCAGTGGAGTCATTAGTAGCATACGAAGGTCATTATCTCGAGGCATAACCAACATTCAATTCTGTTTTTTTCACTCTTCCACAGGTTCTAATACTGAAATTATTTTGACAGTGTTGTGCATGCTTAATTTAGTTTCTTATATTTTTTAGTTTTTTTTCAAGGCAACGCTACCAAATATCCTTTCCTTCTACACAGTAGCAAAAGTAGACCTGATTAGACATGAGTCTCCTTGTCTCAAGCAAAGCCCATGTGGGGAGTGGAGGAAATTAAAAAAGAAATGGGTTGATTTCAAATCCACAAAAGTACACAGAATCAACGTTGATGATTTTGAATTATGGTGTGCTTTTGTGGGGTTGAATTATACAGTGTTTAAGGATCGATATGTACTTTTGTTGGTTTGATTTATACGGTGTTTAAGGATCCATGAATGTGCTTGCTTTTGTTGGTTAATTATACGGTGTTTAAAGATCGATCGGTGTGCATTTGTCGGATTGAATTATATGGTGTGCTTTTGTCGGATTGAATTATATGGTGTTTAACTATCAATTGATGTGCTTTTGTCGGATTGAATAATATCAGTTCTTTTATCGCAAGAATTATCACTCAGTTCTTTTATCACAAGAATTATCACTAGATCGTGGAGGCAGCTGTAGATTATTTTTCTTACAATAATGCTTATTAAGTTTCCATTTACTATTTTTCTTATGTGCTCAAGGTAGTCTCTCTTATTGTTTGTAAGAAGGTACATTTGTCAGTGATGTTGATTATCTATCGAAGAACAATACTTGATCGTGAACAATATGATCATCGAGTCTGTTATGAGACTTCTCCGTTGGTTTTTTCAATTATTGTATTTGATTATTTATCTTATCTTCTAGGTCCTTCAACTCCTTCCTAGATTGATTGTGCTTTGCAGGGAATCTAAGAATTGAAGTGAGGGCAGGGTGTGCAAATGAATGTCGGTTGTGGAGGCAATGGCGGGAGATTATTGTTTGGAATGGCTGTAGTCTCTCATTGGTGGTAGTCTCTCTCGTTTTATTACGTTTCCATTCACAATTGTTCTTAACTGGTCGATTTGGAATGGCTGTAGTCTCTTGAATTGGTTGTCGGAAGGTACATGTATCAGTCAGGAACAATACTGTTATGGTCTGAGGCTAAGGATTTTATTTTGCCAGTACAGTGCTATGTTTTCTGGATTATCTTTTAACTGGCTAAACTGGTTTGTTATGCAAGAGTACTGTTACAAAATGACATTTGAGGTGGATTTGTCTGCTACATTTTTGTGTTCTGGGTTTACAAAAGGCATTGTGGGATGAGCGTGGTTGACAAGTTCTGTTGGGCTTAGAGGTACAGTGCTGTGTTTTCTGGATTAATGTTTAACTGGCTACACTTGTTTGTTTGATTCTGATCTTCGTTGTAACTTTGACTACAATAGAACTGTTACAAAGTGACATTTGAGGTTGATTTGTCTTTCTTTTGGATTTGTCGTTCCTTCATTCTTCATTTTTGTTTGATTTTAGATAGGAATTGATGTATTTTCTTTTGGATTTGTCGTTCTTTCATTGTTCATTTTTGTTTGATTTTAGATAGGAATTGATGTATTTCTAGGCATGCTTGATGCTGGAGTTTTTTAGAGGAATTTGTTAATTTCAGGATACGATTCTTGAAATGGTATAACGAATTAGATCGACTAATAACTCTAGATAAAATAATTGTTTGTTTGGTTGTATTTCTTTTCAGCACACACCAAGGAGTCTGGCACTTCTCTTTCTTTGAGTAATAAAAATTATGGAAGAGTTTAGAACGGTTTAAAACAGCACGTGATCACTGATCTTAGCTTGTGTTTGGAGTGACTAAGGCTACCTTGGTTTTATGGGATCATCTTCCCTGAGTAAGTTGATTGGTAAGCTGGCACTATTGGATTTCCTTGTTTCCTTATCAGGCATAATGTTTCTGGAGTTGGATATAATGAAACAACTTATGTAATGCCTTTGTACTAACAGCAGTGTATTGGATTAGGAATTTTCAGAGAACTAACGGCATATGTATAAGTTTGAAATATGTGATGTGCTTGTCAGATATTTTGTAGATATGTATTTTTGATAGCTAGTTTTATTCTTGTTTTGAATTACAGAGATGTTATGCTAATGTGATCTTTTGATTCTAATAACAATTGTCGTTGTTTATATAAATTATTATGATTGATGGATTGCCTTTAATAGTTGTTGCTGTAAGAAAAATATACTGAAGTTGCTTGTTGATGATTCTCATCATTGTAATAATTCTATGGCATTTTTTTCGTAGTTATTTGCAAAGATATATTTTACTTTCTAGAGTTAGTTCTGCAATAGTTATTTTCTTATTATTGCTAATTAAATATTTCCTCTTGTTTTTAATTTTTTTTTTAAATTATTTTTTCGTTTGTGATTTGTAATAGAAGATTAGGATGTCACAGATTTGTAATAGAACATTTTTTTTAACTGCTTTCTTTATTGAACCTGATAAGTCCTTCCTTGTTTTGGGTTTGATCAATAATTTTGTGTAACGTCTCTAGTCTGTTAGTGAGAATTTTTTAAACCATTGTAAACATACGCCTGAATTTAATGTATGGGCCTACATTGTTCTAACTTGGAGTTGTTTAGTACGTTTGTTGTATATTATGATAATATGATAATATTGTTGTTTAATTTGTTTGAACTACTTTTACATTCAAAAATTTAGAATTGAAATTCTTACTTTTGTCTGTCTTATATTTTTATAATATGTTGAATTCAGAATTAATTATTGAAGTATCATTATCTTCTGCAAAACATCTCCCTAGGCTCATTTCCCCTGGCTACAGCTTCATGACACGCGTCCTGCATCCATGCTTTGCACGTTCGGAATGTTTGAGATTCAACTTTGAGTAGCAACCGTTACTATTCCCTCTTTTTTCAAATATACTTCTGCAAACCGCTCGAGATTTTTTCTTCTTTCATCTACTTCCATGCCATTTGCTTGCTGTCATTTCTTTTTCAGGTGCGCTTCTTTTTTTCTTGTTCTTGTGTGCTGCATTTCTTTGTCTTTGCCCTATATGCATCTTTTCTCATTCTACTCACCTGCTGATTCCCTGCATTCATTTTCTGGTATAATAGCATAAGTTTTTACCGTTTATATGTTTGCAATATACTAGTTCTGATTCTCTTTCATGTATTTTAAAACTTTCTATAGGGTTTTAAACTTTTGCTTAGTTTCAGGGTTGAAGTGCGTTTGGTGTTTGTTTTTAAGTTTTTTTCTTGGGTCATTTGAACTTGTTTATTTGTGATAAGCCCATATTTACCATTATTTGTTTATATGCTATTATTTAACATGCAAAATACTGATTAGATTTAAGATTTAACAGAGAATAATGGAACTTAATTGAAAAAAAAAATATACTTAAACTGAATAAAAACAATAAATATAATAATTAAACCATATTTCAAGGTATTGAATTTTCAGATACATTTATCTAAAATGGAAAATATTTAACTAAAATTAGACAAACATTTAAGAAATTTACATTGTGTTATTAACTTATTACATATAACTTTGGCTCCAATTATAAATTACATGATTTTGTAGCCTAATAACCACCATTCTAGTCACCATCGCTAAACCAATAAAACTGATTTAAAAATATTATAAATTATAACTTAGATATTCTTAAAACTTTGAGATTAGATTTTAATTAATTTTAATATTGAAAAAAAAAAGAATCATATGAAAACATAACACTAACAAAGACTAATTTTAAAATGTCGTAAAGATTTTAATTTTTATCTAAATGGATCTGTGGATGATTTGTAATTCATTTGATTGAAACTCAAAATATAGTTGAAGAAAATTATATTTTCAATTAAATCATTAAACAAAACACACAGCAATGTATTAAATCTTCGAGTAAATAATTACTTAATTGTTAGTTAAATCATCAAGTATAAAACTTCATTCAATTAGCAATAAATAAAAAATGAATTATTATCTTGGCATGGGATTAATATTTTTCAAATTTAAAACCAATAAATATTTAAATTCATAATCAAATTTATAATTTGTAAAGAATAATCCATCTGTGATATAATGTTATTTTAAATTGAATCAATGTTCAATTAAGAAAATTGAATTTTTCGGGCTGTACAGGGCAGACACGGTGTATGGATGTGTGGTGTGGGAGATAATGTAAGTATTAAGTTTTGTTACACTTGTGTTTTCTTAAGACAATCTGATTTTGGAACCTATCAGATTTGTTGTTTGTGTTTATTCCTTTGCAGCACGTCTCGAATCTCTAAGATTTCTTTTGGCGGTTGAGCATGTAGAATCGAGTTTCGATGGCTGTAGCTCCCAATATCCTAATTTCTTGACGAGTGTTCTCTCTTATTAACTTTCTCTCGACTTGATCATGACTTGATCACCAAACATTAAGGATTGAATTGTGATTTGTTACTCGGAAACTTTAGGTTTTGTTATTGTCACATTTTTTTTTGCATTTATCTTTGATTGGCTATTTGTTGACGAATGTGAATATAGCCAGGTGTGTGATCCGCGATTGTGTTGAGGATTAAATAATAATACGATATCCAGGGTAATATAATATCTTGGATGAGTTTCATTTCTATTATTTAACTTCTTTGAACCTGAACTTCAAATATAGGGATTCAATTGCGATTTGTTTTTCTGCAGCAATGTTTGGGGGATTTGTTTAGTGTAACATTTGTCTCATTGAGCATATATTAGGAGTGAAGATGTCTGCAGGGACTGATGTGAGGTTGGATGTGGAAACACCATCAAGGGGATTTGTCAAGCTTTAGGTTTTGTAACCTTTACATTTTTTATGTCATTATTTGTGATTAGCTAAACTTGTTTGGATTCTACGTTTTGGTTGGATTCATTGCTGACCTTGCAGTGTGGCTGTCAGTTCTTGTGGGTTTTTTAACATGCACTATCAGACTATTGGTGGCACTGCAATTTGGGTAGGATTTGTCTGGCATGGTGATTGTAGTGAAGAGGATATCTGATTGATCGTGGAGGCAATAGTTGTAGATTATTGAACTTACCATAAAGGATGTCTCTTTTATTGGTTGTAGGAAGGTACATGTGTCAGCCATGGTGATTGTTTTCATTTACTCATGTTTAAGCTAAGAGGATGTATCCTTGAGGAAATTACTCTAGATTAGTAAACTTATTGCAAAGCTATATGTTTTATTACGTTTCCATTTACTATTTTTCTTATGTGCTCAGGTGAGAATGACTATGGTCTCTCTTATTAGTTGTAAGAAGGTACATGTATCAGCCATTGTGTTTGTCTAAGCAATGGCAATACTTGGTCTCTGAAATTTGATCATAAGTTTGTTATGGAATTTTCTCCATCAATGTTTTATTGAATTTGTTTGTTGATCTTATTGTATAGAGCTTCCATCTTCTACCTAGATTAATTATTTTTTTTATTCATGGGTTGTACAGGGAAACTACGAAATGAAATGGATGAAGGGTGTGCAAATGGTGGATGGAGATCCGGTGAAACCTTAGCTTTTATTATCTATGTATTCAATGGGATTTGTTATAAATTGGCTTTATATGAGTGAGATTTCTTTTGCGATTGCGTATCAAAAATCTTCAGTTAGGAACGGTTTACGACATGGAACCTAATATCTGAGTTTGCTCTTTATATAATTTCTCTGCATTGGTATTTTGGGTTTGTTTCTTGTATTTTTAGCCTATTATTAGCATTTACGTCTCCCTTGGTTTTTGAATTACCGAACTGCATGACTTTTAAGCATGTGAGGATTGAAAAACATAAGTGTTAGGAATGGCTAAGAACTCGTAATAAACATTGGCATTCAACTGCCGTTTGTTTCTCTGCACAGGTGTTTCTCTTATGCAGTTGAAGTGGAATTTGTTGTTGAAGAACGGGCCATCTTCTATTTTTACTTTTCCTTGGTCTTCGATGAGCTCATTTCACCAATTTTTTGTGCTTCGTTGGGTTCTCACAGTGAAATCAAGTGTGGTCGTTTGTGGAAGAAATTAACTATCCTATAAAATATGGTTTGGTGATTTTGTATTGATTTGGGTGAAGTATATGGTGTTACCATCAATTGATGTGGTCAAATTTTGGTGTTAAAGAGAGTTTAGTATGACTTTCATTCTGATTCTTGCATATGATTTGCACTCTTCGGTACTCCAAAATCACAGCTCTTTTGACTCCTTTCAGTTTGGGGTCTCCAAATTTATGATAGGATGTGGGAACTAGATGCTATCTTGTTGCAGACTATTTTACTCAATCTTAGTCCCTTGCCGATTTTCTTCAATCTCAACTTTTGCTAATACATATGTGGGCACAGGTTTTGGAAGCTGTGAATGAAGATCCAGGCAAACTTCAGGTTTTATTATCTTTGCGTTCATTATTTTCTCTGAAGTTATTCTTCTGGCTACATTTGTGGCGTGGTGACAGGCACCACATGAGTATAAGAGGCATTGGCATTTGTATTGTTTGGCCTTTAACTCGTTTTGCAGTGATGTCTAGACTTACTTTGGATGTCTTTGGTTATGGACGCAATGGAGGTAGATTTTTTTTTTGAACGTCTGGTCTCTCTTAATGGTTGAATAGTGAGAAGGTGCATCTCATTTTGTTGTGTTTCCATTCACTACTTTTCTTATGCGCTTGATTTGGAAGGTACTTGGTCACTAATCATTATGATCATCGAGTCTGTTATGGGAATATCTCCATTGTTTTTTAATTATTGAATTCATCTTTTCGCCTATGAAGCCAAGCAATGAAGTGTGTTGTAGATGTGCAAATTGTGTGTGGAAGTTCTGTGGTATGTGAAGCTAGAGGGTTTATTTACCGTTACTTTGCTGTGCTCTTATGATCCAATTTTTAAATGGCTATATCTTGTTAGTTTGATTATGATCTTATTTGTATTGATGGTAGTATGTCGACAGTCTGGGATTTTGTCATGGGCACTGGAAACTGCAAACTAACACTTGAGGAGGATTTGTCCTCTATGTTTTTATGAGTTCTGGGTTTATGAAAGGCATTGTGGGATTCTTAATTAGCTCGTTATCCTAGAACAAAAATAATTTGGCGAAAATATGTTAATCGGTGGGTGGTGGGCAGGTTTCAGAAACATTGGACGGAGATCTAGTGAAACCTTAGGCTTTACTATCTTTGAATTCATTATTTTCATTGCCGTTATTCTTTAGGCTAAACTTTTCTAGTGGGAGATCTTGAGGCTTTACTATTTTTGAATTCATTATTTTCATTTCTGTTTATTCTTTAGGCTAAACTTTTGGAGTGGGAGTTCTTGTTGATTTTGATTATCTTCTTATACTAGTGTTGCAGTGATGACAATGTGTATTGGATCGTAGAGGTAATAGTTATAGATTATTTAACATACTACAAAGCTTTATGTTTCGTTACGATTCTATTTACTATTTTTCTTATATGTGCTCGAGTTGGAATGGCTGAAGTCTCTCATATTGGTTGTAGGAAGGTACATGTGTCAGCCATGATGTTTGTCTAAGCAAGAGTAATACTTGATAGCTGAACATTATGATAATCGAGTGTGTTATGGGAATTTCTCAACCGATTTTTCAATTCCTAAATCACCATATCATCTATGTCCTTCATCTTCCACCTAGATTGATTGAATTTTTATTGAATTCGTGGGTTATTTCAGGGAATCTAAGAAATGAAGTGGGTACAGGGTGTGCAACTGGTGGGTGGTGGGAAGGGTTCAGAAATCTGGCAAAACCTTAGGTTTTATTATCTTTGAATTCATTATTTTCTTTGATGTTATTCTTCTTGCTAAACTTGTGGAGTGAGTGGGTGATCTGTAAATAGGCACTATATGAGAGGCTGTTGGCTCTGTTGATTTTGATTGTTTTCTTGTTCTCATGTTACTACTAAAAGGATGTGTGTTGTATCCTAGAGGCAATATTTGTTCAGTATTAAACTTATTGCAAAGCTTTATATTTTATTACGTTTCAATTTACTATTTTCTTATGTACTATAGTGTGAATGACTATAGTCTCTCTAATGGTAGTAGGAAGGTACATGTGTCAGCTATTCTGTTTGACTAAGCAATGGCACTACATGATTGCTTAAATTATGATCATCCAATCTGTTATTGAAATTTATCCCTTGGTTTTTTAGGTATTGAATTTCTTTATTCATCTTATCACGTAGGTCTTTCTTTTCAACCCAAATTCATTAAAGTTTTTTTAAATTAATGGGTTGTATATCGATACTACGAATTAAAATGGTTGTCAGGTGTGCAAATGGTGGATGGTGGCATGTTTTGGGAACAATGGATGAAGATCCGGTTAAAACTTAGGTTTTATTATTTATGCATTCAGTATTTTCATTACCTGGAGAAACTTGTGGAGTGGGAGATCTTGTAATTAGGTACTATATGAGTGAGAGGCTTTGACATTTGTGTTTTTGGACTGTTGACTCAGTTGACTTTGATTATCATCCTAGAGGCAATAGCTGTAAATGACTATTGTTTTATTATGATTCCATTTAGTATTTTTCTTATGTGTTGGAGTTGAAATGACTAATGTTTCTCTTATTGGTCGTAGATGGCACATGTGTCAACCATTGTGTTTGTCCAAAGAGGAGCAATTCTTGATTGCTGATATTTTTATTTGTTTATCCATCTTATCGTCTAGGTCCTTCATCTTTTACCCAGATTGATTAAAGTTTTCTTAAATTCATGGGCTCCACAGGGAAACTACGAAATGAAGTCATTCCATAGTATGCAACTGGTGGGTTGTGGCCATTGTGGATGGAGATCCGATGAACTTGGGTTTTATTATCTTTGCATTCTGTATTTTCATTGTCGTATTCTCCAGGCCAAACTTGTGGAATGTGGATGATCTAGCAAATTGGCACTATATGCTTGAGAAACTTTGATATTTGTGTTGTTGGGCGGTTGTCTCTGTTGATTTTCATTATCTTCTTCTACTAGTGTTGCAATGCAGAGGATGTCTATTTGATCGTGGAGGCAATAGTTGTAGGTTATTGAACATACTATAGAGCTTTATGTTTTATTAATTTTTAATTTATTATTCTTTTATGTGCTTGAGTTGGAATGGTTATGGTTTCTCTTATTGCCTGTAGGATGGTACATGTGTCAACCATGATATTTGTTTACGCGAGAGCAATACTTGATCATTGAACATTAAGATCATTGAGCTCGTGGATATTTCTGTTAAAAACAGATTTGTCTAATTATCTTAACCACAAAGGGATCTGAATTGATTAACAAGCTTTTATATGGTTTAAGATAAATCTTGAATAAATCTTTAGGTTTTAAAGCTTAATTAATCAATTTTGCAGTTCTGGGTTAATGGACTGTTTAAATCAATCAAGAAAGATTATGAGAGAGAAGAAAGAAGCAAGACACACAATTTATACTGGTTCGATTCAAAAAGAATCTACATTCAGTCTTCTCCTAAGTAACACACTTAGGAGGATTCCACTAAACAAAAAAGTTCCAAGAATTACAAGCACACCTACGTAATTCTAACCCCCAAAACCCAAGAACTTGATTCAACAATCAAGAACTCCCCCTAGGAGCAATGCATCCACACAATTGCACCTAGGTCCACACTTCAAACATTGAAGCTACTGTAATTAGAAATACAGAAAACAAAATAAGAAACGAAAACACCTAAGTTGTGCAGATTTGACTTGATGCTCCTTGAATCAAGCAAGATCCATCATGGTAGAATCAACCATCAATTCTTCTTGGATCTGTACTTGAGTTATCTTGCAAAATCTTCTGAAACTTTGTGTCTCTCAGATGGCTCTATCTCAGATGAAAACTGCGTGATCTTTCTGATTTTTCCAGACCCAAAATAGATTCCAAAACAACTTTTATACAAAGGTTTTTGCTGTCACTAATTCGATTAGCAATTTACCTAATCGATTATCGTGAGCATATTTTCACTTACTTTGTACAATACTCACAGCTAATCCATTAGTTAAAGAACTAATCATATGCAGAAATACATAGCAGGCCTGAAATACATTTGATAAAGAGAAACTAATTGCCTAATGCATATCCTAACTGGACCAAGCTATGTTTTATTCTAGATCAGTAGACATCATCAAAATTGTTCTTCATTTATGGATGAAAGGCTCCACCTTTCAACAATCTCCCCCTTTTTGATGATGTCCAAAACATGGACTGTGATAAGCCTGCCTGCAGCACATTAAGCAAACACAACAACAGTACAAGCACACAAAGCAAACAACAACATAGGCATATAACAAATATCATTTTCATTACATACTCCCCCTACCAATAAACCATCAATATATCAAATTCTCCCCCTTTTTGGACATTAGCAAAAAAATCAGACAGATTTAGGATGCAATACAGAACAGCAGGAAAATTGTATCTAAACAGCGCAGCAATGTAAGAGATGCAGCAGGAGATAATGCATAACAACCAGGATAACAACCAGAATGCATAACAATTTCGCAT
>Ga0214543_1007495_pt1 | contig 18648 bp, 10 predicted proteins | sample CNSS2metaG_FD_160094 | JGI IMG/M metagenome (GOLD analysis project Ga0214543, IMG submission 160094) | Root nodule microbial communities from cowpea collected in UCLA plant growth center, Los Angeles, California, USA - CNSS2 | ecosystem: Host-associated > Plants > Roots > Nodule | place: USA...
CCATTTCTTTCCTTTCTATTTTATGTTTTCTTCTTCCTTTAATTATTCTTGGTTTTCTATGGTTTATGTGCTTTCCATTTCCTTTTTGTTTTGAATCAATCCATCATCTTCTTCTCTTGAGCTTTGTGAAAGGAACCTTCACATCTAGATAGCTTGCTATCTTAATGTCCAGTGGGGATTTCACTTAGCTTTCTTAAACGACTCACACCATATTCAACAATCTTAAAAAGGAACAAGTTAATCCTTCATCACTTTAGGCCAACAAGCTTCAAGTCTTGCATGGACACTAAACTCTAAATATTTGAAGAGTATCCTTGAGGTACCTTGACACTCTTTAATAATAAGGAAAAACTTATATTTTCTTGTATGTACAAAGTGTGACATGTAGGAGGTAAATAAGTACGCCTACCAACCTCCCTTGGTGCCAAGTCTTCTCAGATCTTCATTTCAACCACATCCAAAGGAGCATTTACTCCATCTTTTGTCTTTCCCTGAATGTTAAGTAGTGTACCAATCAAGTTATCGCACACATTCTTCTTTACATGCATGACATCTATACAATGCCTAACTTGTAACTTCGACCAATATGGAAGATAAAAAAATATTGATTTTTTCTTCCAAGGACTCGATGTAGATGACTTCTTGGATGTTTTTCCAAATACATGATGTACTTTATTAACTTTTTCAAGAATTTGAAGGTCAGTCAATGGAATTGGTGGTTCGTCATTTTCTTGGTGTCTGTTGAATGTTTTTTTTAACCTTTGATAAGGATGATTAACTTGTAAAAACCTTTGATGGTGCAGATACACAATCTTACTTCCGTTTTTCAATTGATGAGATGTAGTGTTTTCTTTACATATAGGACATGCTTTATGAACCTTCACACTGTACCCCGATAAATTATCGTAAGCTGGAAAGTCATTAATGGTGCAAAATAACATTACATGCATCATGAAAGTTTCAGAAGCGAAAAATCAAATACTTCAACACCATCAACCCACAACAACTTAAAGTCTTCAAGTAGAGGATTAAGATATACATCTATGTCATTTCCAGGCTGCTTTGGACCAGATATCATCACAGACAACATCATGTATTTTCTCTTCATGGAGAGTCCAGAAGATAAGTTGTAAATGAATAATATAATGGGCCAACAACTGTGGTTTGTACTTAAATTACCAAATGGATTCATTCCATCGGTAGCTAAGCCAAAACAAATATTTCTACATTCTTCATCGAACTTGGGAAATTCCTTATCAATATTTTTCCATTGCATTGAATCAGCTGGATGACGAAGGAGTTTGTCACATCTTCTCTCAGTTACATGACATCTAAGGTTTTTAGCGTCTTTAGGATTTGCAAACAAACGCTTAAGTCTGGGCACGATTGGAAGGTACCAGACTACTTTCAAAGCAAATCCTTCCTTCTCTATTTGACCACTATCTTCACTATTTCTTTTCTGCTTGTACCGTGATGACCCGCATTTTGGACATTTTTTCAAATCTTCAAATTCTTTTCTGTATAATATGCAATCATTAGGACATGTGGGTATCCTTTTATACTCCATACCCATCGGACAAAGAATTTTCTTGGCGTATAGTTTCGAGTGGGTAGAGTATTTCCCTCGAGAAGCACTTCATTTAAGAGCACGAGCAATTCTGTGAAGCTTTTATCCATCCACCCATTGGTTGTTTTCAAATTCATAAGTCTTAAAACCGCTGACAACCGCGTGAACTTAGTTGAACTGACATACAATGGAGTTTCCGCATCAGCAGACATTGTCTCATAGACATGCGCTTGTGCAAAAGCTTTTGCGCCAACATCTCGTATCATGTCCTCCATATTGTCTTCTTGCACTCGCTCTTCCCGTCGCTCTTCCGTGATGGAATCGATAACATATTCAGTTCGGGAAACAGTTGGAAAGTCTATTAATTCGTCGTGCCATGTCCATATTGTATAACTTTTAAGGAAACCATCACAAATAAGATGTTCTCTAACTTGAGTTACATTCAACTTTCTCCCATTCAAACAGTTGACACAAGGACATCTGAACTTCACCTCATCATCACTTCTACCCTTATAATGTTGCGCAAATTTTATAAATTCTTCAACTCCATTCTCATACTCAGCATTGATACGTGGTAAATTAATCCAATCTCGATCCATACGTATATATACTGAAATTGGTGAACAATTTCAGTAATCTTTGAATCAATGCTCACGGCGTAATGAAGGTGTGACCCTATCCCATTCAAGAAGATTCACTTTCTTTATTTTATTGGAACATATTACTTTTAAAATACATATCTTAAATTTCACGAAATTTTGCCAGCATTTCGCATTGTTCTTCAAGATACACGATATGAAAGTGATTATCAACCACAATCAAATATGCACCCGAAGATCAATACAAAATACAATTGACAAATATTCATGAATTTTAAGATATGTATATAAATATATATATATATATATATATATATATATATATATATATATATATATATATATATATGCTCCAATAAACTACTAGAAAATGATTAATCTTCTTAAACTGTCCAACTAGACAATTCAAGATTGAATACATTTAAATTATTAATAATGTCTCCTTTTAAATTATATGTTACAAAATACAATTTTTTCGAAAAAAAAAAATTGGAGACAATAAATAATTATCGTATTCAATCTCAAACGGGAAACTAAGGCTAACACGATATATTTAAGCATATAATGAATAACATATCTAACATCCAAATAAGTGGCATAAAAAAATTTAGAATCGCATTAAAAATAAAGGTTAGAAGATTATACACCTACGAGTGTGACACGTGAGCAACAAATAAAGATACAAAAGGCGTTTTTGTGCCAATTAGGTGCACTACCAACCGCTAGCACTCCCAACTTGGTGCACACTACAACATATGACTAAATATCACCTACAAAATAGATAACATTCCAATCCATTAAAATAGACTACATGGACTTTATCTTCCAACCATCTTTTATTTCACTAAATTGCTCAAAACATATAACATTCATGCCACCACCTTCAATGCACACAAACGAACAATAAACCCAATGCACATAGACAGTAATATGAAAAACAAAAATATCACAGAATCACTCACCAGTGGAATCAAAATTCACCAATATGTGGGAAATGGAGAAGTGACCGAAGAAGCACCACGAATTCCAAGAGGACTTGTTGTCGTTAAAGCCAAGAAGACGAATAGACTACTGCCACTGCACATCACTGTGTCGTGCAGAGCCACTGCCGTCGACGAAAAACCCACCACCAGAGTCGCCGCTGACGAGAGGAAGAACCACCCAACACCATCGTTCTTGATGCTACCACCACAATCACTGTCCACTGTCGTGATGAAGAACCCCTGCACACTACTGTGTCACCGGAGTCATTGTCGTCGACAGAAAACCACCACTAGAGTCGCGGCTTACTGGAGGAAGAACCATCTTTTTCTGTCGCGATGAAGAACCTGTTGCAGAAGGCAAGATGAAGGTGAAGGTAGCGTGGAGAGGAAGAAGACAAAGTCGTGCGAGAGCCGAGGAAGAAGACGAAGTCTGCGCGAGAAAAATTTTCCCCAAATTAAATCCCTAATTTAAACTATAGGCCTCAGTTGTAATTAATAACCGAGGCATATAACCGTAGGCCTCGGTTCAAATTGCACCCGAGGCATATTCCATTTCAGTTTTGCCTCGTTTGTTGGTAACCCGATGCCTATGACTTCCACTAGTTTATTAAAAAATAAAATATTGAATTTTCGTATAGGTTTCGGCCTCGGTTGTCTTTTAACCGAGGCCTATAGGTTCCCAGCATCAGGTATATGCTTCGGTTTACATGCAACCGAAGCCTATAAGTTCAATTTAATTACAAAAATACCACTGTGGTTATATAGGCTTCGGTTGCGCAGGAACCGAGACCTAAAGCTTGAGGTAAAAAGGGAAAACTGCACTAGTGACTTAGGCTTTAGAGTTTCATTTCAATTAGGATGCATTTATCATTTGAATGTTTAAATGCTTGAGGATAAAAATAGCCATTCATGCTTGTTGTAAATGACTTCAAAATATTGAACGAAATGAGAAAATTTCTTAATCTTATGTTTGGATGGGGGATTTCAACAATTCCAAGAAATTAAAATACTTAGTAATTGAATTACTTGCAATTGAATTCTCTTCATTTGTTAAATAATTAGTTTGGATAAAATAATTGAAACATCTTCGATTTCAATTTTATTGTTTAGATAAGACAATTTAATTTCTATTTTTCGACGAACTCAACTATACTACTTTTGAGTCTAACTTAACTTAGTTCGACCTTCAATTTGGTACGACTCGTGTTGATTTTTGGTCAAGTCGAGTCAATTCAACCTTAAGTTGTTAGACTTGGGCCGATTCAAACAATTCGATATCGGCACAATTTGAATTGATTTGACCTCAACTGATTTGAACTTGTAACTGCGACAAGGGCCGACTAGGCTCAACCTTTGGCCCGAAATGACTCGGTTCAGAACCATCTCGTCTTAACCTTCAACCTGAGCCAACTTGACATGACCTTTAGTTTAGGCTGAGTCGGTTGTCACTTGGCCCAAGTTGACTCAGCAAGACCTTCGATCTGGACCTACTAGGTCGACCTTTAACCCAGACCAGCCTGACTCAACCTTTGTCTCGACCTTTAGCGCAAACCGACTTGCCTCGACCTTCTACCAAACCCGACTCGACTTTTAGGACATGTGAATCTCTTATGTCCTAACCAATAAGCAATTCCACAACTTGTGGAATTTGATTTTCCTTCTTTTTTGAGTGGATTTCAAATTATACTATTTTAGTTATTTGAAATACCTTCTTAAAATTTCTCAATTTCAAATTTCTTTTAATTTTATCATCCAAACATGTCATTTTTCTTGTAAGAATTTCAAATTCTTCAAATAAATGAATTACTTTCTTAAATTTCCTCATCCAAACACACTATAAGAGTTATTTGAAAAAGAGAAAGAGAAAGTTTTTTCTTATTTGAATTTTCACAATTGGTAATCTACTCTTGCCGTAACAATGTCTTGTAAACAACAACTTCACAAGGAGAGAAAGAATTAAGAGTTAAGAAAGGAAGAAGCAGGTTAGATTTTGGAAAGAGGAAAATTTCTTTTGAGTAATATAAAGTTGTTTCTAACTTCCTAACAATAATCACCCTCTATATTAATTCCATTTTCATTCCTTACTTCTTTTTTTGTTTGTACGTTTAACTCCACCACACAAGTCTAAAATGATTTTTCATTACACTTATTCCTTAACTTTTATTCTCACTTCCTGTCTCTTACGTATCATAATTAAATTAAGATTATAACAATAGTTTACATTTAATAATTGGATGCACCGAAAACACAAGTTCACACAAAGTACTTTTTATTGTCAAAGTAGTTTATAGAAATAGGGCAATGATAAATTAAGGAAGAAAACATTATTCTTTGATGACATAGACCATCTTCCTTTCTCATGTCAGATTCACTTCATTTGTTACTCAACCAAACACCTCAGACGAAGTAGGTTTCCGTTAACTTAGAATAATTGGAAGTAAACTAGAGACAGGTAAACGGTTTGCACTAAGCAACATATGAAACACTATTTGTAGTCCACAATATGTTTTTTTTTTTTTTCAATACTAAATTATATGTAGCTTATACAGAGCATAATGCATAGTCCTAGGGTTGGTTTTTGCGTCAAGGTTTGGTGATCCGTGAGAATGGTCGGTCCCTCACTCCAAATAAAACGACAACACATAATCCCTAGTCTTATGTTGCCACTTTCCACACTTTCAAATGTGTTTTGACTTTGCACCTCATTCTTTGATCATCAACATTTCTGAGCAAGAAGCACGAGCCAACTTAAAATAATAATAATAACTTGATGTTTCTTTTGGACAATGTTGAATTTTGCATACTCAAGTGTCATGGGATCCGATGAATTTTGTATAGCAAGATAATAATCGCCCAATATAACCAAAACCCTATTCCCATTCATCTCTTCAAATGGATTGTAGTTTATTGCCTCAATGTTTCTTTAGATATGATGAGGATATAAACTTTCCGATGACGTTCTTGCTTTTGGAAATTCAACTTTTCCCAAAACTCTTTTATCTCTTTAGTGTATTAGGATACACAGTTTTTTGTATTTCAGTTGAGTTAGCATATTAAATAATTAATATATTAGTAATAGCATTTACCGATAACTTAAATAATTTTAACGAAGTAAATTAAAAATTATTATAGGTAATGATACATTAATGTTTTTACTACAAATGAGCGTGGTTCTTTTGAGGTGAAAATTTTGGTATTTTTACAAAGTCGAGTTTGCATTTTGAAACATAAAAAACTTAGAAGAGAATTAAAATTTTAGAAGTAATTATACAGTATCATTTAAAATATACTACTATTTCTTTAATCATTTCTTAATATAAAATTTAACAATAAAAATATTAGTATGATAAGCTTTTTAACACATCAAGCAAACATAATTACGTTAAAAAAATTATATTTTTTATTTTTAAATTTTGAAAACAAAAATTATCTAAATTTCATATACAAATTCTAATTTCATATCAAAATTCAAAAATTAAAAAACTATCTCACTTTATTTTAAAAATTCAAAATAAGAATAATTCTACAAAGTCAGAAAAAAAAAAAGAGTATAAAGTCTAAAATTTAGACGGTTAAAATGAATTTATTTTATATATTTGAAAGATGAGCAGTGATAAGGGGCATGAAAAACGTGCATAGGAAGACGGAAGAAGTTTTGAGTGTGAAAGGGATGCACAGTACACAGAACACAATGGTGGCTGAAGGCATGCATGGTGCAGAGAGAGAGAGAGAGAGAGAGTGTTGAAATGAATGAAAGAGGTTGAGATGGTGGTGGTGGTCCACGGTGGGTATGGTAGGTGCGCTCTCACCTGCTCTTAACACTTTCCGATGCAACTCACACTCAAATCTCTCTAAACTGTCAAAACCCACCTATCCCTCCTTTCATAAACATATCTCACTTTATCATCCTTCTTTCACTACCACCCACCAAAATCAACTTTCTTTTAATTAATTCTTTCCCTATTTTTAAATCCACACAACTTAATGCCCCTCTTCTTTTTTTCTTCTTTTTTTCTTTTGGAAATGTTCTATTTTATGCATCATACTATAAACAAGCCTCAACCATGTATTTTTTATATTGGTTTGGAATAAAAAAAAAGTAAGAAGATGTATTAAAGGGTGCTTATTGAAACTAACCTTTTATAGAACACTTGTTTAATTTATATAAATAAATTATCAGTTTCAAACTTTTAAAATATATTTTATTAATAATTATATAATTTATCAAAATAAACTAGGAAATCATTCTAATTATTTGTTCCTAACCATTTTAGTAGAGATAATTTTTTCTAAAAAATGATAAAGTTAAATTAAATTTTATGTTGAGTATATACATTAGAATTTTAATTAGTTAATATTTTAAAGTCTAGACACTTTTTTAAGTTTTTTTTTTTCTTCAATCTAAATTTTAAAGTTGATTCTCATCATTTTTATCTATAGTGAGATATTGGCGAAAAGATAATAATTTTAATGGACTAAAAATTTATTAGAATAAATTTTTTTCTTTCTCAATTTTGAATTTTCTCTTTCTTGATGATATTTAGATTATTTTGCAATGAATATAATATTTTTTTCCTAATTAAAAAAATATTATATCACTAGAGATGGCAAATAAACTCGTTCCCGTGGTATTGTCCGAACCCGTTTTTATTTTGACAGGAAATTCCGGCATTGACTAGGTATGAATATGGGTATGGGTATGGGAAATCCACGACTTTTTCAATTAGGGGGATGGTTATGGGATGTACATATCCCCGCCATAATACCCATCCCCGTCATATCTCTGTCATCGTTTAAATTATTAAAATATACACAATTAATAAAGTAACCATATATATATATATATATATATATATATATATATATATATATATTCAATCTTTTATTTCTTCTAATTATTTGGTTTGTTATGAAATACATTCGCATCTCCAATATATTTTTCATCTTATCATAACATTTTTGTAATTATTTTAAAATGATGTATGTCAATTAAAATTTTATATCTCATATTTGAATATTTCTATTATTTTTTTAATATTTTTATTTATTATATATTTTCCTTTCACATGAGTATGTTTAATACTCTCAATTGCAGTGTTTAATAGCATAAACCTTTTATTTACTAGATAATATAAAAAAATTACTTATTTTATTAACTTTTTGTTTCCTTTGAATTACTCTTTTGTTTCGCTAAAATAATTATTTCTCAACCATTAAGTATATATGTTGATATTTGAAAAGTGTTCTTAGATGTCTAAGGTATTTTTCATCTTATCATACCCTTAATTATACATTTGTTTTTCTTTGTGCGATTTCTTTCAATAGTTTCTCAAATTGTTTCTAAGACACACATTTATTAATTTTTTAATATTTTTATTTAATGTTTATTTTCATCATGTAGAATACTATTTCAGTACATTTTATCTAATTATTTTTTATTTTCTAACTCATTATATCAATTATAATATAATTTTTTCACTATAATTGTATAAATAACTTTTATTTACTACAATATCAAAATTTTATGTAATTGTCATAAATATTGTTTTATCACCATCCAATATATATTGGAGTTCAAAAGATACAATATCTATATCAAAATTTTATTATTATGTTTATTATTTGTTATTTGCGTCATTTTGATTAAGTGATGTATTATCATTTTTATTAGTGTATAAAAAAAGAGATTCATTAGAATTTAAAAAATTGAAGTAAACAAACATTTAAAATATAATTTAATTTGAATATTTGTTTTCCATTAAATTTTTTTAAAAATATTTTAAAATTTTATCAAATTTAATAAATGTATTGGTTCTCATGAATTTTTATTTGGTATTCTAATCTAAAATGTAAACAATTATAATTTATTTCAAATATTTGATATCGAAGAAACAATCATCCTCCTAATATTGAATATTTGATAATATTATGTTTCCTTTACCGTAATTTTTATTATATTATAAAATAATCAAAATTTATATTGAAGTAGTAAGAAAACGAGTACAGGTATGAGTACGAGATTATACCCGTTACTCGGTGGAGATGAGGATGGGATAAAAGTTTGATACCCGTTGAGTTTGGGTATGGGGATGGGGATGAATTTTTTCTACGGGGATGGGTATGAGATAGCGAAACTCGTCCCTGCCCCGTCCCGTTGCCATCCCTATTTGTAATCTATTTGAATTTGCAATGGAACAATAGTGATTTAAAATATAAAGTGTTTGATGATTAAGGTAAGTGATGCTGATAAAAATATTAGGATTAAACTTTACTAATCTTCTTCTATTATTGATTTGTTATATGTCAAGTTCATTATTTAGTGCTCCACAAAGTATTAAGGTAATTCTAAATCAATTTATTGACTTTAAAACCTAAGATTATCAAACTCATATGATTCCTTAGTCTTTGATTGAATAATTCTTGCATTAAAAACAAGACTTTATGTCCAACTAAAGCAATTAGATATATGTCTAGCATCTAGCAACATTAGGTGATCTTATTGGATCTTAACTTAAACCAATTTCCACTCAATTCAAGTTGATGAAATAAAATGAGTGATCAAGTCATCAAAATAGTAAATGCAAATCAAACCACTAACACCGAAATAAGCACTAAAACACATATTAAATAAATAATAGTACAAAGAATCAGAGAAGTTACAATCAATCCTAATAAGAAAGTGTCTAACTGCTCATGATGATGAATTTAAATACAAATATTTGGAGTTTTTGTCCCTCTCTCATATCTCTCCTAATTTCTATTACAAAAGTGTCTCGAGAGTGTTTAGAGAAAAACTACATATCACCATACTAAAAATAGAACATGGCTTTATTTTTATACGAAAATCCAACATTGCTCCAATTCCAATTGTGGTTATCAAATTCTAAGGTTTCCTCCCTTGTTTTCTCCTAGCTTGAGCCTCTCATCTAATGGTCAACAATGGATCTTTCCTTCCTAGGAGGGTTTCCTCTAAAGCTTAACTTTCCATTCTAGTGCTTGAGGTTTATTTGTGATGAAGGTTTTGTCCTATGGCTTAGCACCGGTATCGTTGCTCAATTACAAAGGCAATATTTGAATTCTTGCAGAACCACCTTTTGGTGCTCAACGTTAGCATCACAAAAAAAAAAAAAAAACTCTCTTGGCTCAAACATAACATAAATATCTAACTTTACTTCCGGAAGACTCGTGTGTTGAATAAATTCAAAGACTTTGCACCTGTCACAACTCATTCCCTCCTCTCAAAAGCTATAACTATATATTTATATATTAGAACCCAAAATCCATCTCAAGTATGGTTAGGGTAAATTCCTTATATTTGTGAAGTTCAATCCTTTTTCATACTAAAGCTCTAGATAGGAAACTTCTTTGACTTTCACCACTAAATATCTTCTTCTATGTGAGTCTGATACTAGTAGAGTCAAGATAGTCTCACAATAGAATCACTTTTCAATATGTCATCTAACATCAACTCAGTGTAGTATTCACTCTCTAGGAGTGACTATACTCATATCATTATACTCTCAACTATGTTATCACTCGTCCAACAATTCAAACCCATGGGAGCTAAATCCACTAAGTTTTCTTGACGAGTCTGACTTTCTTAACGAGTGTCTCATTTGAAGCTTTCTTTGGAGTTTTAAATTGTCACTCTTGCTAGCGGTAGCTCGTTCAGTGAGTACATCGTCTAATAAGTATTGTCTGCTCTACTTAGAGAATCAATAAGTATAAGAATTTGGTATTATTGATTTCTATTTAGGTTACTCTCTTTTCAACCTTTCAAAGAATATCGCCTAATTCTAAAATAAGTTACCTTAGGTCAAATAATTTCAAACTCACATACTCATCCTATCCTCTAAAGCTTTCTCTACACAATTGTAGAAACCCTTTAATAATATCTTCTTTTTCATGTGGTCTTTTTAGGTGTCTCTTTTCATTCCTTATACTAAAACAACATACATTTAGTTTAAAATTTACTTAAAGTGTACCCACTTGACTCACTTGATACATTTAAAAGAATTAAACTCACTCAATAGCTCAACATTTTCTATCTCAAATTTTTAACAGAAAACTTCAACCACATTGATTTGTCTAATTCATTTGAAACAAACAAAAACAACAAAACAACCAACATACACAAATATGAGTTTCCAAACAACTTCTCAACCTATCATACTTTAACTTAAATTCATCCAAACAACAAATATAAACTAAGTTCACATAAAAACACAATAAAACAATTTATTTTCCTTACATGCACTTTCTATACCAAGCTCCTCAAACTCGATCTCTTACTAAACGTTTTATCTATACAAAGAAAATTTCATACCAACGATCTAAACACACCCTAATAATTATTGATTACAAAGATTCATTTTGAACCCAAAAGAGTCACATGCAAGCAACTTTTCCATACTTACAAGCATCTCACAAACTGACTCAAAAAAAGATAGAAAATGAACTTACTCTAATTCAGATTTTGATTGGTTATAATGACTCCCCTATACATCAGGACCCCTATATCTTCAAACAAATGAAAAAAAATGGTCAAAATTCTAAAGAGAGTAAAGAGAAGAGTATATTTGAAGAAATGGTAACTTTTATAAAATAAAACCCCATAAATTAACTTTCTATTTGTTGCTTGAGCTTTTTACTAATAAATTAATTACCTTTTACTCATCTCCTTTCATATCTCATCTAGCCATATGATCCACTTCTTAAATATTTTTTAGGATTTTATAAATAGTAAGTTGAAAATATTTTTTTTTACATATTATTCAATTTAAAAACTCAATAACAATTTATAGTATAAAATTTTATATATATATATATATATATATATATATATATATATTTCCGATTTAAAGTCTAATGACAAAATTAATGTAAATCATCATTATATATAAGAAAAATTGTTCTTTTTGAAACATGACTTTTCTTATACTTTTAAGTTTCGACTTCTAAATTATGTGACATTGTTAAATATAATATAATATATATATATATATATATATATATATATATATATTATACATGATTTTCCTATAATTATGTTTTTTAATAAAGCTGTAGCATAAAATGTATTATATTAATTTTTAATTACTATTATACATTAGTTTTTTTTAATATTTCTTTTTTAAAAATTAATAAAAATATATTTTAAATTTTAAAAAAATAAATCTAATTAATATTGCTGTTGGGTCGGTCTTTCTTTGTCTCTAAAAATCTCCATTCCTTGTTCCCAACAAGAAGAACAGGTAGGTTGGGGCTGTTTACCTTCCTTTTGTCAGAATCCTTTGCCTGTCCTTTGGTATCACAAACCCTGACAAAAAGCTAACACATTCAAACAATAAATCACCCACACAACCTTCGACCACATTGCTCCCATTCTTCAACCAAAATCTCTCTCTCTCTCTCTTTTGCTCGTGCTCTCATGCTCAAGTGACTCCCCTGTGCTGTGCCCCAAATGAAGACCATCATGGCAGCCAAATTCCCTCATGACTCTTCCTTCTCCTTCTCAAGGAGATACTTCCACTGGAAGAAGAAAGCTTCGGACGAAGACGACGATGATAACGAGGAAGAAATCCTGAACTTCTCAACTTCATCCTCACACTGCCTAAACGAGAAACAAGAAGATTACAACCACCCACTTGAAATGCCACCACACCATGCTACAATAACCGCCGAACACAAGAAAAAACCCAACCTTTCCAAGTTGAAGTCAGCCCTCACAGTCTTCACCAAGCGTACCCAGCTGGGGACGCGCGTGGTGGGCACGCTCTTCGGGCACCGCCGCGGCCACGTGCACTTCGCCATCCAAGAAGACCCCAAGGTGGGACCCGCGTTCCTGATCCAGCTGGCCACACCGACAAGTGTGTTGGTCCGCGAAATGGCATCGGGGCTGGTGAGAATCGCGTTGGAGTGCGAGAAAAAGAAGAGCGAAAAGAGTAACAGTGGTTTAAGGTTGCTGGAGGAGGGTGTTTGGAGGACGTACTGCAACGGGAGGAAGTGCGGGTACGCGAGCAGGCGCGAGTGTGGGCCTGAGGAGTGGAAGATACTGAAGGCGGTGGAGCCCATATCGATGGGAGCAGGGGTTTTGCCGGTGGAGGGTTGTGAAGAAGGTGAGGTTATGTACATGAGAGCAAGGTATGAGAGGGTGGTGGGTTCCAGAGATTCTGAGGCTTTCTACATGATGAACCCTGATGGAGTTGGGGGTCCTGAACTCAGCATTTACTTGATCAGAGTTTAACACAAAACTTCATATTCATCATACAAATGATTATGACGATGTTTAAGATGACTCTGTTTGGCTTTGTTTTGTAAATAAGATGAGGGGCTGCTTCATTCACTTCTCACTCCCTCTTTTTCCTTTTGCTTTTTTGTTAGTTTTTTTAAATTTTCTAGATGAGTATAAACTATGCTAATACTGTATGGTTTGGATTCCATAGTTTTCTCCCTTGTTATTCACCGTTTGAGTTTGAGGTCGGGGATTTTGGGTGTGTGGATAGCAAGAAGTTGTATAATTTTTCTTCTTTATTGTCTTTTTAAATTCTTAAACGTTATATTAGTTTTTATTATTATTATTATTGTAGGGTCAATTTAAAAATAAGTAAATAGGTAAATAGTTGGTTTTGAAAATAAATAATCATATTTTAACTTTATTACAATAAAAAAATTATATTTTAATGCAAAAGGTTTATTATGTTAATAGTCCAGGTAATTGATTATGCTGTTTTTTATTAAAAAAACTAACATTAATCTTGAAAGTAATATTTTAACTTTTTGTTTATTAAAGAAAAAAGTTAATATTAATTTAGAATTAATCTTATTTTTAATGGGCTACATTTTCTAATCTAATCTTTGAGTTCACCAAAATTTTCTGTCAAATATATGTAATAAATAATGAATAGTATTAATTCAATATTAGGTATGTAATAATGTTAATTTTTTTAGTAAATATACTTTTAATGTTAATTACATACCGATATTAATTTCTTTTAATAAAAACACTTGATCAAAATATTAAAGATGAAATACGCATTTAATTATCTTAAAATATGTATTTAATTATCTTAATTAATATTAAAGTTTAAATATAATTGATGAAATTAGAATTTTTTTTATACTAAAATTATAATTCTGTTGTTTATTGTAGTAAAAATAACAAATTTCACTCATGTACGAGGATGATGTAGAATATAGAAATAGGTATTTGTTTCTTCTTTTTTTAGTAGGGTTTGGTTTCCTTCCAATAAATTAGTTGGCTTCTCCATGTGGGAGAAGGGGGTGCGTTTCTTCAAAATTGTGACTTAGTGGCATGAAACAACAGTTTTCATTGATAAACAAGAGAACTATTTAATTAAATAGTGTCTCCATTGTTGAAGCTATAAAGCTACTATATTGTAACAGTAATTGTTATTCGAACTATAGTTTCTATTTTTTTTATAAGAAGCTCATTTGAACATTATGGTAGGGGCCATTAAATCTTCGGATTTGTTTGTTGCAATTTTGTTGTATGTACGTTCGTCATAAATGCATAGTTTTGGTTAGTTGTTGAGTGCTTGTACGAATCACTTACAGAAAAAACCAAATGGAACCTTATCCAGGTTGTGTACTAAGACAGGTTTGTCTACCTCTTTAGATAAATGAATTTAAAAATAAGGGTGTATTTTGGTAAGATATGAAAAATGAGTTATTTTAATAATTAATTTTTGTTATTAATGTTTATAATAAAATGTTTAATTACTTTCTTTTCGTCCTTATATTAAATATATAGTATATATTATATGAATGAAAATTAAATTAGATATATTTGTATACTTGTTATGAAGTATAATATTTAATGTTAAATAAATAATAAAATAAAAAATTAAATATAATAAAAAATAAATATTTAGTTTTTCTAATAAATATCTAGTTTTCTTTTAAGTTGTCTTAATCTACCTTTGATTCTATTTAAAAATTTTAACATGAACTTAATGTTGTATTTATTTTGTACATATCATATTACAACATATTATATAAAATATTGAGCAAAGTGATAAGTTTAGTTTCAAATTAAAACTATATTTTATAACTAAATGTAACAAAATATAAAATATTTATGTTATCTCAATCTTGATTTTTTAATTAACAATAATAACTAATTTTTAATGTTGAAAGATATTTTTTAAAATGACAATATTTTCTAAAAATTAATTTAAATAAAAAACATATAAAGTCATAAAATTACCAAAATTATTGATTTGAGAATTTTTCCTTTTCAAATGTAGATTTAGGCAGAATACATATTTAAATGAGTATGACTTAAATGTGTGCGGATTTAAACCTTAAACGAATGTTTACTATATATCAATTTTATAATTTAAACAAAATTATAACCATTTTTTAATTTTAATCATTCAATAAAAGTAATAATATTTCTGATTTCACATGTCATATCTTTCGATATATTTTTATCTGTTTATTTATGAATTTTTTTTCTATTTTCAAATTTTAACATTAACCTATTATTTTTATTTTGTACATATCTTATAATATGTCTATATTTTAGTTTGAAAGAGAGCCTACATAGGCATTTTATTTTAATATAAACATCATTAATAAATTATTATATCAATTCTATAATTTAATACAAACAAAATTATATCTTAATATTATTGAGTAATCTTAATATTACCATTTAAACAAAATAAATAAATTGTGTGTGCATCAAAAATTAACTAATATATATCAAATATCTACATTGATAACAACACCTGCATGTATTTTTGTTTAAAATTTTTAACATCAATTCATGTTACTCTAATTTTTTTTAATATCGACCATATCTCACAATTTGTTTGCATTTTTTATTTTTTTTAAGTTCATTGTTCATGTGTGGACAATAGTCTTGTATGGGACTAAAGTTCACAATATATCTACATTTTATTTATTTCATAATTCAAAATAAAAAAAAAAACATGTGTGTACACATGAAATAATTAACTCATAGTCAATGTTTACATTAATAGCAATATCTTATGTATTTTTTTTATTTTAACCTTGAATTAAGATTACATTTCACAATATATTTGCACTTTATTCATATTTGCATGTTTCTTTTTATTTAAAATAATTTAAGTTTAACCTCAATTTTTTTCTGATTCTATATACCAATATTTTTCAATATTATTTTTCTATTAAACTCCCAATCTTCTATTGAAAATTTTAACATTAACTTATATGTACTCTTAATTAATTTATTATAAAAAATAATAGTAATCAATGATTAAATTTTTATTTTATTATTTAAATATAATATTTTTAAATATAATAATAAAATATAATAATATAAATAAATAATTCATTCAAGTATTACAATAACAATATTAATTTTTTAATCTAAATTATATAAAAAAAAACAACCTTGCGTAGTTAGATATTATAAACTCAATGTCTAGATTAATAACAACACTTGCATGCATTTTTGTTTAAAAATTTTAACATTAATTTCATGCTACTCTAACTTTTTTAATAGGGACCATGTCTCACAATATGTTTGCATTTTTTTCATTTTTCTTTAAGTTAATCATTTATGTGTGAACAATACTTTTGTACGGGACCAAAGTTCACAACATATCTATATTTTATTTTAACAACAACGATATATACATATGGATTTCATTTTAATATAATATATAACTAATCACTCTAACCGTAATTTCACGATATTTTTTCATTTTATTCATATTTGCATGTTACATTTTATTGAAAACAATTTAATTTTAACTTCATATTTTTTCTAAAGATCAATACCTTTTAATATTATTTTTCTTTTAAACTCATTATATCTAGATGCACTTTTATTTAAAATTTTAACATTAATTTCTACATACTCTTAGTTAATTCATTATAAAAAATATTAATTTTTTATTTTTTATTTATTTAAATATTATATATGTAATTATAAAATAAAATATAATGATACAAATTGATAAATTTTTCAAATATAATCGATACAATATTAATTTTCTTAATGTAAATTATAAAAATTAAAGACCCGTGCGTAGGCATGGGTCTCATACTAGTATTTTATATTTGTTAGACACGGACAAGCACGGGCCAATCTTTATGGTGCTTAGGGGTATGGCATCCAATTTTTTTTTTTAAATATATAGTATATATTATATGAATGAAAATTAAATTAGATATATTTGTATATTTTTATGAAGTATAATATTTAATGTTAAATAAATAATAAAATAAAAAATTAAATATAATAAAAAATAAAATATTTTATTGATATATCTATTATGTTTTCTCATATTGTTTTGTAAGTTTCTTATATATTCTATTCATTTTTTAATCTTGCATGTTTTTTAAATAAGAAGAAAAGTTGGTTACAAATTAATTTTATGAAGATAAAAGACGGTAATATCCTTTTGTCTTTTAATAGTAAAATATTAGTTTAATAGTTAATACTTTTTTCATCTCACAAGTTTTTTGTATATTTTTTCTATGAATATAGAAGGAAAACTTATGTACTATATGTTTTTTCATAGACATTTTTTAGTTGTGACGTATGTTAGATTTGATGCACCAATATTTCACAACCAAGAGGGTGAATTGGTTTCTCAAACTTTTGATTTGTTCTTACACTTGAAAATCAATTTCTATTAAATCTTTAACCAATTGATAAGAGGAATTTAAAAATGCATATTGTTTAACCTTTATACTTAGCAAAATATAAAAGATAAAGGATGTAACACCCTAGATGGATATTACTAGATAAAACATATATCATAAAATTTCTTTTGGAATTAAAACATTATATAAAGTTCCCAAGTGCGGGAAAATTTAAAAGTTATATCGTTGTAGTTCAATCACACTACTCTGTCTTTATTACATGTTCATAATAGAAAAAAAAACATCATAAAATTTAGGTATAATTAGTCGTATGGTACCCAATTTGGTACTGAAGTTTCTAATTGGTACCCGGTTTAAAAAAAGTCTCAATTACGTACCCAAATTAATTTAAGTGCACCAATTGAGTTCAAACCGTTAAATGTTCAGAAACGACGTTTAGAAAGTGGTGAGGTGGCAGTGCAGAAGGGATACGTGTCAAATAATAACACATGAGTCGTTGAAATTATAATTGTACAGTGACCACGTGGTATTTACATTTAAAGGAGATTTGCCCCCATTTTCGTTGTCTTCTTCCTCCCGTATCTTCTGCCCTAATCCAATTTTTCCTTCATCAATATCCGCACAGTAAGTGGTGCCCTAATTTCGTTTGTTCTTCCACTCGTTTTCCAATTCTGCAATGTCTCGTAAAGAAGGTTGTTCGTGTTCTTCGTGAGGTTCCCAAAGCGTCTCCTCGTTTTCGTTTCGTCGATCCACATCTGGCAGCAGAGGGAGACGCCGTCGTCTCTGGAGAGAGTGGAGGAGGAGAAACTGCGAGAGGAGGAGTGGGGAGGGTGTAGGATAGGAAATACTGGAATTGGCCGCAGGGGATTGGTGG
>Ga0214543_1007496_pt1 | contig 18648 bp, 8 predicted proteins | sample CNSS2metaG_FD_160094 | JGI IMG/M metagenome (GOLD analysis project Ga0214543, IMG submission 160094) | Root nodule microbial communities from cowpea collected in UCLA plant growth center, Los Angeles, California, USA - CNSS2 | ecosystem: Host-associated > Plants > Roots > Nodule | place: USA...
TATATATATATATATATATATATATATATATATATATATATATATATATATATATATATATATATATATACACTAAAATGTCCTTGGTTTTAAACATTAATGAGTTTATATCCAAAACTGATGTTTTTGTGGTTTCCACCCGCGATGATCGTATTTTATATGTGAGCATATTATAGTACATGTGATGAAGCACGACACCTGGCAGAGTGGTTAATATCCGACATGTAATCTTTTTGTCTTATATTTTTATTTTTCAATATCGCAAGATATTATAGTAATACATTTTCTGCATTTTGTGACCATTAGAGCACAACCTAGCTTAGGGTTTTCGTTTTCCCTGCATTGAATCACATTTTTGGAGTTGCATTCTCCCCTTATTTTGGTTTGTTCCTTTTTCCCTTTCACTTTTATGTTGCATTTTCGTTTTTGTGTCTGCTGTAAGCCCATTCCCATGGCTAGCTAAACTTTGTAATTGATTTTCAAAGGAGAATGCAATCAAACATTGATCTCATGTTCATGTTGTACATTGTTTTGTTTGCTCATCATCATTTAATTGATGCTTAATGACTAAAAATGAAGTTTGGGTATGCTTAATAACTATAGGGTGTTACTACATTTAATACCGTTTCTGGTTCATGCTTAATGTTTATGGGTTGTTGTGTTTAAAGGTATCACATGATGCTTAATCGGTGAGGTTGATTAATTGGTATATGCTTGCTTAATTGCATATGAAAACTCAATTTAATCTCTGGTTAGTTGGTTAATTTGGAGTGGAATAAAAGTGAAACAAAGAATGAAATTTGTTATCGATGATAGATGGAGATGCATTCAATCCAGGAAGTCAATTCGTTTTCACCATTATTTTATAAAATCTAGAGTTGCATTTTTTGTGAATCTGCCATCCCCCATCTCTCCTCCCCCTGTTGTTCTAATTGGAACCTTTAAATGATAACATTAGTCATTGGGAGACGACATTGAGATAACTTCTTGAGTATATTTTAAATTATTTATTTGTTTGGAAAAAACCTCTATCACATACTTAATAATTTAATTTTAACTAAACATTCATAATACATATTTAAACTATCACACGTATTCTTACTTATTTATTAAAGTAAGTTAAAAATAATTAGTGTCAACTCCAAATTGATTAAACCTATTTTATTTGACAATAATTTTACACTAACACAAATATTTTAATTTACTAAAAAAATTAATGTCAAAGATAAAATTAGCAAAAACCGACGTTAATCTTGTAGTGAGCATTTACTTAACCAACATACATATTTTACATAATATAAATTGAAAAATAATTTGACCTTTAATAATTTAGAATCAAATAACCTCGTGTATCTCCGCACACTTTAATAATATCACATTTTGGCCCACGAAATTATTACTTAGGATTTAATTTGATATTCTTTTATAATAACATGTTTTTTTTATCATCAATAATAAATATATTAATAGGGGTAATAGGGCTGCCCAACCTAAATACAAAAAAAAAAAACAAAATAGGAAGAAAAAAAGAAAGAAAAAAATAACAAGTACAAATTTAAACCATACATCTTTCTCTCTCATAATTGTTGCTCACCAAATTATAAGAAAACAATATAATAAAAAAAGAGACTAAAATATGAACTTGATCTACCACTTTTAATGTCATGAACTTGATAACCACTTTTAATGTCATTAAATAGGAAGAAAAAAAAGAAAAGAAAAAAACAACAAGTACAAATTTAAACCATACATCTTTCTCTCTCATAATTGTTGCTCACCAAATTACAAGAAAACAGTATAATAAAAAAGGAGTTTAAAACATAAACTTGATCTACCACTCTTAATGCCATGAACTTGATCAACCACTTTTAATGCCATTATGAATCCTGCCAATTATAAGCACAACACCTCACACTAGTATATATTCCAATACCAGAAAAAAAAAAAACAACTCATGTCAATATAACTATTCTTCCTATCCTAGTAGGTTCTCACCATGTAAAAACCAAACAAGATTTAAGCAACACAACACCATATACAGATAGAATTTCATTCTGAACCTATTGTAATCAGAGAACATTACCTTATCTAAGTTTAAGTTTTGAATATTTCGATTACTCCGAAAACATAAATATAGGACATTTATTTTATTTCAATTATATACAAGATAGTTTCGAGTTAATTTAATTTCCTTCGTCCGCCGAAAGCGTAGGAATGCTTTGTTCGTTTCTGAAAAAGTTGTCAGGATCAACCCTGGTCTTCACTATAGCCAATCTCCTGAAATTGTTACCAAAATACTTCACACCCCAAATGCTGGCTTGGTCGTAGCTTGTGTAGCCATTGTTATTCACCCCAATGTCAAGGTCTCTGTAATTCACATATGCAGCTCTGGGAGAGTTTGAAACATAAGGTTCCATATATTTATACAATCTTCTTATCCAATTCATGTGCCTTTCTGCAGCTTCGTCCCCTTCCTCTTGCCAAACGACCACATAGTGAATATGAAATATGTATCCAGATCTGTGTGCGAATGGAATTTCAGATTCGGAAATATTGTCCATTTTGGCCCCATAAGGAGCGAATTGAAGCTGAGAATATTGAACCTTATCGTCGTTAAGCCAGCACCATAACCCTCGTAATCCATCAACAGGAATGGGTTTCCTCACATAATCAGATTTTGCTTTGTAATTCCCTGAAAGATGTCGAGTTCTGTTCAGCAAAACTTCAGGGGCTTCATGGCCTGTAGATCCAATCAACACTCCATTCATGAAGACAGCTGAGCCAATCCAATTCGTCTCAGTACAGTCTTTTCTTTCCAAACCTAAGTCTGGGAAGTTCGTTTGCATCAATGGAATAAGTTCTTCTACACCTCCTTGAAACATGGCCACAAAATTCGCTTGCAGTGCTAGCTTTCCATGTTGACTTGAATTTGCCCTTGCCAAGTCCATCCTAAGAAATATGCGCTCGTCCAATTTATTAGCTACAAGTTGCCACTTTTCAATGATCTCGGTTGCATTTTCTTCCAATATCCTTTCAACATTGAACACTGTCACGGTTGATGGAATTGGAACTAGTTTTATCTTCCAAGCCACGATGACTCCAAAGCTTGCTCCACCACCTCCTCTAATGGCCCAAAACAGATCCTCACCCATGGCTTTTCTGTCAAGAAGATTACCATTCACGTCAATGATGTGAGCATCTATGATATTATCTGCGGCAAGACCGTACTTACGCATCAAGAATCCATAACCACCTCCACTGAAGTGGCCACCAGTGCCTACAGTGGCACACACACCCGCTGGGAACCCTAGTGTTTTGGTTTTCTGGCTAATCGTGTAGTAAAGTTCACCAAGATTTTCTCCAGCTTGAACCCATGTAGTTCGGTTTTCTACGTCAACTTTGATTTGTCGAAGGTTTATGAGGTCAAGGACGACAAATGGAACCTCAGCAATGTAGGAGAGACCCTCGTAATCATGGCCTCCACTTCGGGTTCGAATCTGCAGGCCATGACGTTGGGAGCACATTATGGTTGCTTGAATGTGAGAAACGTCGAGTGGTGTGACAATGACTTGGGGTTTTGAGCTTATGTTTAAGAGCCTGAGATTGTGAATGGGAGCATCTAGGACAGAGGAGTATGAAGAGTTGGTCTGTGTGTAGACAGCATTGGAGATTGAGTTGGAGATATGGTGATTGTTGTAAAGACATTGAACAAACTTTTCAGGAGTATCAAGTGAAGGAGGTTCAAATGAAAATAAAAGAGTAATGGCAGTAGCGAAAGTAAAATACGAGCTTAAATGCTTCATTTTTGTGGATGGTTTGTTCTTGATATATGAGAAGTGCAATTTGAGAAAGAGGAATGCGGAGTCCCTAATTTATAGCAGCACGGAGTTTTCAACTTTTCTTATATTTTATTATTTATGACTCTGCCAACCTTTCCTTTGATACCAATTATTAGATAGCAATTATGAGGATCAATTATTAGGATAAATATTATCATTAGATTAAAAATTATAATTATTAATTGTGATGTTTAGACTGTTATATTTTTAAATAAAAAAAAATTATATTCTAATTAATAGTTATAAATTTTAGTCTAGAGATAAGCACTCCATCTCGACGTATAAAAATGGAAATGATTAAAATATCTTTATTTTTCTAATGATACATCATTTGCTGGAGAGGTACTGAAATGGTTGCTTTTTTTTTGTCGGCCTTTTTCAGTTTTAGGAATAATGGATATATAAGAATGTTAAAATATATTATATATTATTTTATTATTTCATATTTATTAAGAAAAACTCAGCTAAAGAAATATTTTTGAATAGCTGTCAGTATGTAGGGATCGAGCTTTTTATACAAAAAAAGAAGTTGATTGCAGGTAGAAGGAATTAAATAAGAGGTGTTCAAAGCTTTGTTTTTCTATTATATTCAGAAATTAATCGTAATATATTTTTTTTTATAAGATCCTAGTCTTTTATCACTTAAACAATAGATGTTACATCAATGAAATCTTTTCTAATAATATGAATTTTATAAATTAAAAGTTATCATCAAATCATAATCATGCGAAAACAATTTAAGATAATTTCATCAATAATATTATTATTGAATTAGTTAAAATTAAATCATTTCTTAGTGCACCAGTTAATTTTATATTTCTATCAAATTCGAAATACTAGAATCACTTCATAAGAATTTTTTAAATTTATGAACGAAATATAGCAAAAACAATCATATGAGATACTTTTGCGATTTAGAATAAGTACGTCGAATAAAAATTACCACCATTGGATCACCTTTTCGTTTCTAGAACAATAATAAACGATAGTAACATAAATGTGTTGCAAGCTTTAAAATATCTTTTTTGTGCGGATGAAGTAAGATAAAGCTAATATATTTTAATTACTAATCTCAAAAACTATTTTATGTGCAAGATATATATTATTTATATGGAGAGAATAAATCAAATTATATAATTATCAACGATGATAGTTTTTATAGAATTTTTTTTAATCCAACTATTTTATTATAATTTCACCGCAATTTGGCAGAAAAATTATTAAAATGGATAGACTAAAAGTTTTTTGAAAATGGATAAGTCTTCTTTGTTTAGCATGACTTCATATGACAAAAGTTATATTCGATATAAGAAAATCTTTAATTAGAAATCAATCTTAAACACAAAAAATAGTTAATTACTATAATGAACAATTTAAATATCAAGTTATAAAATTAAAAGTTATTGGTTATCAAAATAATTACTATTATAAATAAAAAATTATAACTGGTCATTAAATTGGTTATTAATTAATTAGAGATGAATTTAGAAGTCATTTTGATAATTAGGTAGCTAACTTTTCAGTGATAAATTTCTTTTGATAATCAAAACTATTATAATTAATTTTAAAGACCAATTTAGTAATTAATTATAATTTTTTATTCATAACAACGATTATTTTATTAATTAATAATTTATAGTTTTATAAATTAATATCTAAATTAGTTTTTATAGTTACCGAGTATTATTAGTCACTTGTTATTGTTTAGAAATTTTTTTATAATAATAACTTTGAATTTTAACTTTATACAACACAGAAGTCATGATGAAAAAACGACATTAAGATCGAAATTGTGAAGTAAAGAAGTTGGTTTACTGAAAAACGACTTTGATTTCATTAATTAGATAAAGTAGTGACGGAGAAAATAACATGCACTCGTTTTTAGAAAATAAGAGGTATTTTCTCTACTCGATTTCTTAGTTTTTTATTTATTTATTTAAAAGTATGTGATTTTCTTCTATATTCATTAAAATGTTGTCCTATTATTACCGAAAAACAATTCTTATCCAATTGATTTATGATTAATCGAAATGCCTTGGTTCTTATCATATGTTTGTTAAATTTGGTGAAAATCAGAAAAGGTAGTATCACATGCAGACATCAGGTTTTGATTGATATTAGTTACATGTGTAACTTTTGTTTGCGTACGTGTTAACATCAAGTGAAAATTCAGAAATGTAAATGACTAAAATTTGGACTTTTCGGGAATGAAAAAACTCTTCTCCAAAGCCTGGTAGAGGAGACGCTGAGTTCTCTTCCTTTTCTTTTTATAATAAAGAAAGTAATAGTAATTTCCTTATCTTACAATTTCATTTGATTAACCGTAATTAATGACTTCTATATTATATATAAGTTGAAACTAAAGTCACGACGGACACACCTTTTTTTCATATAAAGTCATAATAAAATACGATTTATCTAGTCTTGCAAATTTTAGTAAATATGTCCATTATGAAAATTTTATACAAAATTACTCTCTAACAAAAAATGAATAATGACAAGTTGGTAAGATTTCATAAATAACAAATAAACAAACGGAACAAAAATTGAGATTAAATTTTTTTCTTTATAAATAATATGTAAAATAATAAAATATATAAAATAAAAAAAAATCAACAAACATCAAAACTTTTGACATGAGAAAACCTTAATATAGAGGAAAAACATACAGGATAAGAGGTTCTCTTGGAGATTCCAAGGATGAACAAAGTAACAAGATGGATAATAAACTTCAATAGATACTTTAAATAAATAGAAGGAACTCCAAAATATGAGATGAGAAATAAAATATTTTTTCCAAGGTAGTTCTTCTGCACATATTTGCACAAGATAAACTTATTGTTCTTTTCTTCTTCTTCACTCTCTCTAATGGATTCTTTCTTTTTTCACCAGAAGCACTCACAACTTTTGTCTCTGTGTCTCTCACTCTATCATCTCTCTTAACAAAATTTATGACGGTTGCATATATAAAATTTCATAATGGACTGAAAGCTCATAAAAAATATTTCCTTTTTATTTTTCTTAATTAAATTAGTGTGGACTCAATAAATTGGTGACCTACCTTACATGACATTGTTCCGATACACTAATAATCTTACATGGTTTACATGGTTAAGAAGTTGAGGATAAAAATAATTTAAATATATTTTCTTCTTTCAACATTCCGATGCATTTTTTAAAATTAAACTATGACAAAATTTCAAATTCCAAATTGAAAAGTGCCTTACATTCGTAATTAATTTTAACCATGTCACTTCATGGACTTGAAATTAGAACAAATATTTTAACATACAAAAGTATTTTACACTTAGTTAATGCCATCTTTTATTATTAATTATTTACTTTTTATATACAAAAGTTTATTTTATAATTATTTTATTTCTAAAATATATAATCAAATAAATGTAACGTGTATCAAAATATTATTTCTATCGTAAAAGAATCACGAAAAGTAGGTATGCATGCTCTGAGTTATAATGTCTTAGAACTCATCGACCATAAGAAAAGTAGGTATGCGCATGCTGTTGGTTATGTGTACGCGCTGTCAAAATTATAAATAGGAAACCCTACTGTCATTCAAACCAAGAAGCAATCAAAGGGTACTATTACTCAATAAACTTTTACACAGATTTAATATTTGTTATTTTATTTTTTAATTTCTTTCTAGTTTTAATAATACAAAAATTAACCTTTATTTAATGCCCAAAATATTCTTAAGAAAATAAATTATTAAAAAATACATTTTGTATAAAAAAGACATTTTCCATCATTTAATCACATTACGACTTCTCACTTTTCGGACATCATAAAGACAATGTAAATGATCACGAAGTTTACAAAATCTTTATGTCGGGCATTACTGTAAGTTCACACTACAATTTTTCTCTTACACATAACTTATACCTTCAGAAATTATAATTTTACTATTGTATTTATATTTATTTTTATTATGTTAATTAAATATTTTACTATAAAAATTTAAGGATGTCAAAAAGGGTTGGGTTTGATGGGTCGGCCAGCCAGTCCGACCTTAAAAACATGGGTCGGGACAAGAAAATCAACTCATGAACTCGAACCAACCTAGTCTGCCCAACCCGCTAACCTAGCGAGCCAACCCGTGAGCCAAGACGAGCTAACCCACAACTCACCTTATTTAGTTAAAAATCACGTGCAACACAGATGCAATGGTTGCTTTGTGTTGTTCAGTGCATTGTCATTCTTCACAAAAAGAAACAAAATGTCTTAGACTTAGTAGACACATTCTTTCTCTCTCCTGAAAATAGAAAGAAGAACCATGTGGTCCCTCACTGCCTTACCAACCACGGTCTGTGAATCACAAAACATAACTTAGCCACTTGTTTTCAATCCTCCATATGTGTGTTGCGTTAGCCGTCATGGGTGGTGTTCTTCCTCCTCTGTCATATACGATACATCGCTGGCCATAATGCAGCGTGAGAACGTAGCGAACATAGTTATGCAGAGCCACCACCACCACACTACTACGTGAGGGACGATTTCGACCACCGGACCAATGCAGGAAGGTTCGTTAGTGAATTTTCATTTTGGTTACCTATTTTTCGATTTGTAAGGCTAATGGATGAAATTCCCTAACCCTAAATTTCATTTCCCTTAATTAGAGGTAAGGTCTATCTCTAATCAATTTTGCTGCTATTTCCCATTCTTCTTTGGAGTCGTTTTGTGATTGCTGGTGTTGCTTCAATTTTCCTTCAAATTGAATTTCGTAGTTGCTGACCGTTTTTGGATTGGAGGTAAGGTAACCATATGAAGTCATTCCTTTTAATTGAGAGATGAACAATTGTTGGATTGCTTGTTGTGATTAACTAGTATATTGCTGTAATATATTGAGATGTATGTTGTTTGAGATGTTTCTTGCTGTCATTTAATGCGTATGTTTCTAGCCTGCCGTATATTTATGTTGTGTTGCTTTTCTAGAGCTCACACTATTGATGTTTTATGTTGAAAATGTTGATATTTTTGCACACAATTTTATGCTGAAAGTGTTGTTATTTTACTACACATTAGTGTTGGTGTTTCAGTTGTTTTGGTGTTTGGATGAGCTAACAATGGATGTTGATATTATTGAACATATGGATGCTCTTTAATGGTGGAAGAGTAATAGTCAATGTTTCTCAGATTTGTCAATCATGGCTAGGGACTTGCCGAACATCCCAATCACTACAGTTGCATCAAAATATGCTTTTAATATTGATTCAAGGATATTGAATAAGTACATAAGTCGTTTATTGTCAAAACATGTTGAAGCTGTAATTTATACTTGTAGCTGGAAGAATGGGTTTCGTGACACTAGTGCAGACAGGGGATTTCATCGCAGTTACTTTTGTCATTGTACCCCGGTTTCATAACCGAGGCATATAAGGCTGAGGCCAAAAAGGATCAGCTTTTGGCCTCGATTATAAACCGAAGCAAAAACACACTTTTCTGCTTCGGTTCTCTGGTGAACCAAAGCCATAAAGCTTCTTTTCTGCCTGGGTTCTCTAGTGAACAGAAGCCATATAATCACCAATTTTAAAATTACTTTTAAAATTTGAAGACCTTTTGGCATCAATTGTGGTCTAAATCGAGGCCTTGTGTCCTTGTTTATGCCTTAATTGTGGTATGAATCGAAGTCGTATATCTTGTTATTTTTTTAAATAAATTTTATATTTTATGGTTATTCTCACATTTTTTAACCTGCATATTTTTTCAGCAAACCAACACAGACCATAACAGAACATTTTATAAAACATAACATCCATAATCCAAATACATTTAAAAGTGTTTTGTAACATCTTCCATAATTCAAATACATATCCTAATAAATATTATTGTACATTTGAATTATAAATTTGGCACATGTTATCCTACCAAACTTTATGGACTTCACGGGAATTGGTGCAATACTCTTGAATGTCTGCAAAATAAGACATTAATTTAAGTTAGTATATAGAAAGGCAATAATGCAAAGTATTTATTTTAATTCAAATATATATTATTGTTTCCCAATTAGTTGTAATACGAGCACGCATAATGGTTGTCATCCATTGCATTATATAATAATCACATTCATAAGAGTCAGTTTGTTTAGTTCACTACATTATATCAACAACATTACAATTAATTAAGGAAGAAAATCAAATCAAACAACAATAAATATATGGATAAAAATACCAAATCTAGAGGGACCACCATGCAGGACATTTTGCCTTAGTTATTGATCTCCCTAAGAATATGTTATGTCCAACAATTGAACTATGATAAAGGAAATATGTTAGGATACTTTTACATAACAAATAATACTCATAAGATTGACATTGAGGTTCTTACCAATCTATCACTTGTCTAAAATGGTTGAGGGGAGGGCAGTGCAAAGAGAAAAACCACATAGAAAAGTTCTCCCTTAGGAAAACCATATGTAACTGTCAATGATGCCTGAGAAGAAAATAAATTCATTGTTATGCGTTAAAATGACAAATTATGTTCACAAGTAAACAAAAATGACTTACCAGCAACATAAAGGACAAAATAAATTTATTTTCCGCGTTGAAAGCATTTGGTCACATTTGCTTGGGTGTCATCAAACTTGTTGCCTTCATGAGTGAGTTGGGGGTCCACAAACCCATATAGATCATCCAGCCCCATAGTTTTAGTGACAACAAATAGATACCTAAACATAAAAATGACTTAAAGGCTTACATCATCCATAACTGAATAATGGTAATATTCAATTACTCTTATCTTTGTGCAAGCTGCTCCAAAACATCTTGAGAATGCAAGTAAAGTGGTATCTCTAGGTCTCTTCCAAAAATCTTAGAATCCCAAGGAACTTTCATCAGTTTATCATTTATTATTTCAGCAAGTTGGAGTAATGCAACAAGAGGATCATCCAAAAAGAGAGGAATCTTCTTTGGTAGAGGATTTTCTTATCGATGCAATTTGAGTTAAAATGGAATATAATTTAAAGTTGAATATAATATACATGTAAACTTAAAAATTTATTATATGGTGGGTTTAAGAGTATGTATCAGGGGGTCAAAATGAACCAAATCTCTAGGCCAGGCGAGGAAACATTGGAATGCTTATGCCATAGTATATACCTCATTTGTTGGCATAGGAACTAAAGCAAACGACACGAGAACCTCATCTACTATGACCTTAACCTCATCCTCTGATATCCAGGCCATGAAAAATTATGGCTGCCTCAAATACTTTTCCACGAGCCACATGTGTCTTCCATGTACCATCCCAAATATATAGCTGACATGGATGAGTGTCGTCCATGTCATCCCTTGGTATGGGTGGAGTTGAACAACTTTCATTTCCGTTTCTACCTGTTAGAGTCAATGATTTATTAATGTTATTCAATTATTTGATTAAATACCATTTATTCAATTCATAGCTTATAGAAAAAAGATTAATTTTACCCGTGGGAGGCAAAAATGGTTCCAGTTCTGGTGGAGGATCCAATGGCAGACAGATGCCATAATTCTCAAATTGGCGCATAAATTCTTCTTTCCCCTTCTTAGTGATTTTTTCTGTCATTCTTTCTTTATAATCAACAATATTTCTACATGAAGATTGAAGAGAGGAGGAACCAAAAAATTGGCGTATGTTGACTCCTAATCCAACACCACCCACACGTCCAGGGTCTCGTCCAATTGTAGCAGCAAAGTATGTCATGACGACCTTCTAGAGTGAATTCTCCTTGTAAGCTCTGGTCAACCAACGAATCCTGCAATGTAATAAAAAAAGTTATAAAAAATCATACAATATAAAAGACAAAGGAGCTATTTAAAGAAAAGTTGTATCTTACAATTTTCTCGGAAATTTCTCGTGTATAGATTCAGAAGTGTAGTTACCTGATGTGTGTAGATGGACTAACTTCCACTTTTCATGACAAGATAGTGGTCAAGGAGGCTCAATATCTTCACCCTCAGAAGGTGGGGACCTAGATTTTTTCTTTTCTGACATTATCTTCTCTTCAAGTTTTCTATACCCACCACGAGACACTATGTGCGGGTTTTTATTTTGAGCACTTATAATTTGAGCCTTTTTTTTTCTCTTTTCGTGTAACATATAAAACCTACTTAATGAATTAGTTCAAATTGTACACAATTATCAATTAAGCAATTGATGATTTGAAATAAACATACATGTCATCCCTCAAATGTCTGAAGCTCAAGAAAATGATGCAATGTGTCTTCATCAATCCATGTGTATTTCAGTAATGAATTTTCATTCTTTTTAGATCCAAATACATACCTAGATGTCAACTTGGTCTTAAAACCACAAAATTTCTCAGTCACCGATGACAAAAAATTGTGTTTAAGCGTCGCCACATTTGGAATATCAAACGTTAGCTGCAATATAGAAAATGCCATCAATAATGTTTAACATATTATCAATAAAATCAAACTATAAGGTTAATAACATTAATATTAGTTTCCAATAAATCCTGCCATATCATGTTCCGATCAACTTCAGTGACATGATCAAAAGATGGAGTAAGGATTGATATTCTCTCTCGTGTCAACATCCTTAAATAGCTTTTGAAGACGTCCGCATAATGACCTGTAGGGACTCTAGTGTCGACGTCAATATTGACAGGTGTTTTCTGACTTTTAGCTCTTCTAATTAAGAGTTGTCTCAACCTAGTGGCTCCCCACTTTTACCATCACAACTCCCCACATGTGTCATAAGTAACTTAGGGGACTTTTTTTCATGGCCACCATCCAAAGAAGGTGTTATTACTGCAATCGAAAATGATATTTAAGACTACTAACACGAAACCTTCTCTTAGTCACAAATTTCCGCTTTTCGTACCTTCTTGTTCTGCTCCATGGCAAAGGCAACCCACTCGATGAACATTGCTTTGGTGGTGATGGTGGTCGTTCTCTCTCCGGAACCGTGAAGTTATTTTGTCAAGCTTGCGTTCTTCTCAATGGAAGAAACCCATGGGCAGAAAACGAAAAAGGAGCGTGTTGTGATGATGGAAGATTCGAGTGCACGTTTGGATTTGGAAAAACAATTTTCCCTCTTTAAATTTTGACCCACACGTGCGTAGGTTCTGTTTTCCATTTTTATTAAATTTTGAATTAAAAATTACATACCACGTGGGTCCTGTGTTTAAAATGAGTCTACTTTTGGTGTCTAAATATCATTTTCGATAAGTTAATTAGATGCTTTTTTCGGTGATTCAAGAGAAAGAATTTTAACTTTTTTATTAAGTTATATAATTTTAAACATATTTGAAAACATAAATTTAAAAATCCAAAATTTATTTTAAGGTTAAATATGATTTTGGTCCCTCTTCAAAATTTTATCCAAATTTAGTCCTCAACTTTAGAAATACGTGGATATAGTCCTTTCAACAAAATTTTGTTAAGTTTATTTAACATTTTAAATGCATTTCACAATAACATTTGAGTTGTTTACACCTCTTGACATATTTTTGCTTCAATATTAGCTAAGAAACTATCATGAAACGCATTTGAAACATTAAATAAACTTAACAAGATTTCATTAAAAGTATTAAATCCACAATGTTTTAAAAATTGGAAATTAAATTGGGTAAAATTTTTAAAAATAAACTAATTCCAGGCTAAAAATTGAATGAAAAAAAACATATTTAACCTTATTTGAACCGTAAATATTACTATTCAAATCATACAATGAAAATACACATTATTTTATTACTTTATTTGAATTTAAGATACTATGATGGTTTGTAGGTAATTTAAATTTCTTCCTCGGACAGCGTAGGAATACTTTGTTTATTTCTGAAGAAGTTGTAAGGATCAACCTTGGTCTTCACTGTAGCCAATCTCTTGAAATTGTTACCGAAATACTTGATACCCCAAATGCTGGCTTGGTCGTAGCTCGTGTAGCCATTGTTATTTACCCCAATGTCAAGGTCTCTGTAGTTCACATATGCAGCTCTGGGAGAGTTTGAAACATAAGGTTCCATATATTTATACAATCTTCTTATCCAATTCATGTGCCTTTGTGCAGCCTCGTCCCCTGCCGTTTGCCAAATGGTGACGTAGTGAATATGAAATATGTATCCAGATCTGTATGGGAATGGAAGTTCAGATTCAGAAATCTCATCCATTCTGCCTCCATAAGGGGCTAATTCAATCTGAGTAAATTCTATCTCATCGTTAGAAAGAAAGCGCCACAACCCTCGTAATCCATCCACAGGAATGGGTTGCCTCACATAATCAGATTTTGCTTTGAAAAAACCTGAATAAATTTGAGTTCTGTTCAGCAAAAATTCGGGGGCTTCATGGCCTGAAGTTCCAATCAACACAGCATTCAAGAAGACAGCTGAGCCAATCCAACTAGTCTCAGTACAGTCTTTTCTTTCCAAACCCAACTCTGGTAAGCTCTTTTGCATCAATGGAAGAAGTTCTTCTACACCTCCTAGAAATAAGGACACAAAATTAAGTTGTACTGTTTTCTTTCCATCTTCACGTGAATTTACCCTATTTATGTCCACCCTAATGTATATACGCTCGTCCAATTTACTCGCCACAAGCTGCCACTTTTGAAAGATCTCGGTTGCATTCTCTTCCAAAGTTCTTCCAACATTGAACACTGTCACAGTTGGTGGAACCGGAACTAGTTTTATCTTCCAAGCCACGACGACTCCAAAGCTTGCTCCTCCACCTCCTCTGATGGCCCAAAATAGATCCTCACCCATGGCTTGTCTATCAAGCAAATTACCATTCACATCTACTAACTGAGCATCTACGATATTATCTGCGGCAAGACCGTACTTACGCATCAAGACTCCATAGCCACCTCCACTGAAGTGGCCACCAGTGCCCACACTGTAGCACACACCAGCTGGGAACGCAAGTGTGTTGCTTTTCTCGTAAATCCTGTAGTAGAGTTCACCAAGGAGTGCCCCAGATTGAACCCATGCAGTTTTGTTTTCTGCGTCAACAGTGACTTCTCTAAGGTTTAAGAGGTCAACGATGACAAAGGGACTCTCGGCAACGTAGGAGAGACCCTCGTAGTCATGGCCTCCGCTTCGGGTTCGAATCTGCAGGCCATGGCGTTGGGCACAGATTATGGTGGCTTGAATGTGGGAAACGTCAAGTGGTGTGACAATGACTTGGGGTTTTGGGATTGTGTTTAAGTACCTAAGATTTTGAATGGTAACATTTAGGACAGAGGAGTATGCAGAATTGCTTTGGGTGTAAAGAACATCGGAGATTGAGTTGGAGATATTGGGATAATTGTTGAGACATTGAACAAACTTTTCAGGAGTATCTTGTGAAGGAGGTTCATATGAAAAGAAAAGAGCAATGGCAGTGGCAAAGGTAAAATAGGAGCTCAGATGCTTCATTTCTGTGGATGGTTTGTTCTTGATATGAGAACTACAAAGTCTCTAATTATAGTAGTTTGGAGTTTGAGGTTAACATATCCTACTGTTTCTCTGAGCATGAAAACGCAATAAAAGTAAAAGAGCAATAGCAGTGAAGAATGTGAAAGTAAAATAGGTTTGTTGTTGATATGAGAAGTGCAATTTAATGCTGAGAGAGTAAGTTGTAGTAATCTGGAGTTTAACGTTAAAATATGGTATGACACTCTTCTTAAAAATACATTTACTTAAAATTTCTTTTTAATCATATAATAATATATATTATACTTTTACATTAAAAAGTAATTAAAATATAATTATTTGTTTATGTCAAATGAATATAGTACGACCCTTAACGTCATGAGTGCGGATACTAGATTTATCGATGCATGCGCCAAACTTGTTTTTTTTTTATTATTTTAACCAATGTTGACGAAGCAAACCAAAGTGAGAAAGATTATTTTGTCGGCCTTTTCATGGTATATAAAGAATAAAAAACTGACCTAATTCATAAACCTAAGTCAAAACTCAGATAAAGAAATTTTTTTAGAGGGTGATACATCCCGTACAGATTAGGTTAAAGACAAATTCACACCTTGAAGTATTAAATTTTAATTATTTTTACTTTTTAACTTAAAATATTATTATATTATTAAATTATTAAGACAATTGACAATTCGGTATGACTGTATTGGATGATTATACTGCTACACTTTTTAGTAGCTGTCGGCATGTAGGACCTAGCCTTATATCGAAAAAAAGTTGCTTGCCCAGTACAAGGAATTAAACAAGCGATATTCCTTATTTTTGTTATTTACAGTGTTCAAATTTTAAGAGTATATTATTCCGATAACCTCTTTTTCCATTTAAACAACAGATGTTACATTAATGAAATCATTCTTAATAATATGAATTTTTTAATCTAACGCAGTCATCATCAAATCATAATCATCAAAGATATTTTTAAGGTAATTTTATCAATAATGTTAAATGAGTTAAAGTTTCACATTTGAAATCCTAGAATCACTTCATAAGTATTTTTAAAATTATAAATAAATTGTTGGAAAGAAGATCATATGACATATTTTTATGATTTAGAATTTAATAGATATGTTCAATAAAAAATTACCACCATTTAATCACTTTAGAAAAATAAACGGTTTTTGATACTAACTTTTAAGTAATTAAGTCTATTAAGATAATATTGTGAGATCAATCATCACTCCTGAAATACCGTTCATTTTTAAGTACGGAGTTCTATTACAATTTTATTCTTAAAAAGACATATGGAAACATGAGTATTGGTGTACCATAAGAGTAACAAAATTTGTTGCGAGATTTAAAATATGTCCTTGTAAAAATAGGGTGTGTGGATCAACTAAAATGAAGTTAATATAATTTAATTCATAATCTCAAAAATTGTTTTTCATCATTAAAATTTTTATAAACATAATAGAAGAAAAGAACTTTCAATAGATAGTTTAGAATAAATTATCACGTTAAAAAAGTGCTGAATTATATAGTTGTTTATGTACGTTGCATGCTGTGTAGCAACCATATATTCACTCTGAATTACGTGTTTAAACTAGAGCCAAGGAAAATGTAGCTGAATAAATTTACCTCAAGGTCAAAATTAATGTGTCTGAATTGTAGGATGTTTAATGTACGTTGCATACTTTGTAGCAACCCCACTTTCAGTCACAGTTACGTGCATATGATTCTACGCTGGTTTTGTTCATCATAGGAAACACTTGATGTATACAGATGTATTGTTTTCATGATAAACATTCACATTAAAAGGTATTATTTTTTTTTATGAGTGGGAGTTCGTCAATTGTAGTTACTTAGACCTAAATAAGTTTATTATTAATATTTTTGAAAATTCTTTTTAAACTGAACAAGAACATACTTATTAATGATGTTAAAATGTAATTCATTATATTGAAATGTTTAATTTTTGTGAAATATATATAATTTATTAGAATAATCAATTATCTTAAAATGTAATTGATTATTTATGATTGTTAAAAATATCGATCGTAGATAATAGATGAAATCAATTATTGCCTTGGGAAACTAAATTATCTTTAACCCGTGTGTAACATGATTCCTCAATTTTTAGTTCTATAATTTGCTCTCAATATATCTTAAATATTTATATATAATTTAAGAATTTATTCCTAAAAACTAAAATAATTTAGTCACTATAAATTTTAATACTTTTAAAATTTAAAACAAATGGATGTAGCTACAGCTTAAAATAAAATTTAAAAAAAAAACAAAACAAAACACCTGTATAAAATCATACTTGGAAACATTACGTACTCTGTGGTTGATATCCATCCCAAAATCAACTACAGGTTTACTTTCCAAAATAAACTGTGACAATTTTTTTTAAACTATATATGTGTTTATATGCTTTTTTCTTAAATTTAAAATAAAATGATTTTTTTTTATCAAGTATACCTCATTTACACCTTATATTTTAATTACTTATCTTTTAATTAATTAATATATATACATTTATTGTGACATAAAAATAAAAATAAAAGATAAAACAACAATCTTATATCTATATCACCCTAAAATAAGAATAATTAGTTAACATTTTATAAACTAAAAATTATTAATATCTAAAATAATGATTATAATAAAAATTTAATTTTTAACTTGTTTTCTAACATTAGTTACAAAGATTTTACCTATTTGCTATGGTTGATTTTAATTAGTTTTTAATTTTAAATTAAAGATGAATTTAGACATTAATTTTTTGGTAGCTAAATTTTTAGTTTATAATTTTCGACACCATTATGTATTTAAATTAAAATTAGTCAATACCATGATTAAATATTTTTGTCGTTAAAATTAATTATTATTTCATAATTTTCTTAAAGGAATTCTTCTCAATACCCTATGCTTTCTTTTGAGTTCATATAATTGGATTTTGGAATCAAGCCAATACTTAATTACAATACTAGTAATATAAAGGTGAAGATTTTAGGATCTTTTAAAACTCTTACAACCTAATCCAATACACTGAGAAAAAATGACACCTTTTAATACAAAACTGTTATGAAATAAAAAACACAAGATAAGGAGAGGGGAGGTGATACATCACAATTTTAGAGTAGTATAAGGAAGAACACAGGTAAAGGTTGTGGCAGAAGAGTAATGCAGGAATGAATGATAACCAAATATTCAATATCTATCAGTATCAGTAGTTATGCATGGACCCACTTTCACTATTCAATCCACCAAACAAAAATCATCTCCTCACACTAACACTACATATCATCATCATCCTCTCACTCTGCGTGAGTCTCTTTGCACTGCAAGCCAATAATAATAATTTTTCTGTTGTTTTTCTCAGGCCAATAACCATGATCAAGACCTTAAATCCTTAAATCAATCCAGAAAAATATG
>Ga0214543_1007507_pt1 | contig 18611 bp, 9 predicted proteins | sample CNSS2metaG_FD_160094 | JGI IMG/M metagenome (GOLD analysis project Ga0214543, IMG submission 160094) | Root nodule microbial communities from cowpea collected in UCLA plant growth center, Los Angeles, California, USA - CNSS2 | ecosystem: Host-associated > Plants > Roots > Nodule | place: USA...
TGTTTGTGTGTGGCGATGATCGTGTAATTCGTTACACGGGAGCAGATGTTGATACAGGTGGTGCTGAGGATGCTCAGATGGCGGAGTGAGGGCTAGCATGGGAGTAGTGCTAGGGTTTTTGATAAAATTGTAATTCATGTTTTTAATACGAATTTTGATAGCTTGTAATCAGTTATGAATTCTGTTATGAGTTTTGGCGCGCTATCTTATTAAAATAAAATTTTCCCGCGTTGGGATTTTATCGAGATGGCTACTTAATGAAATAATCCATTTTAATATTTATTTTTAGGTAATATTCCCTAGGGATGTTACACAAGTGGTTCTGGTGGAGCTTAGCCACAGAGAGGTGATAGCTCGAGAGATTTTGTTATGTTATGTTTTTGAATCAGTTGTAAACATTTATGTTTTGGACTTTCATTTTATAATGGACGAGTACTTGATTTGAATTTTCATTATCGATATATGAAATAAAGTTTTAAATTTCCCGCGATTTGGAAAATGAGATATTATTAAATGTGGCGTAATTACTTTTTCCTTATTTTATTATTTAAATCTGTAATATCCGGTGGGGATGTTACAAAGTTCACAATCTTGAATCAAAGGATATTAATGGGGCTAAGGAAGTTTTGTTTGTGACGAGTAAGCCGGAACAATTAAACTAGCACTTATTGGGAGGCAACCCAACATTTTAAATTTTGCTTTTAATTTTAAGTTAAAAAAATAGCAACAACCCTATCTGCTAGGCGAACACACTCACCCAGCGAACACTTAGCCTTTATTTTATCATTCGCCCAACGAAGAAGCCTCGCCCAGCAAATCAAGGATTTTGCAAATCCATTCGTCCAACGAAAGACTCGTCTAGTGAACCGCTTCATCCAATGACCTGTTGCTCTAGTAAAGTCCATTCGCTAGGCGAATAAGCTCGCCCATCGAGCACTTGCTCCTTGTATTTTGTCTGTGCAGTGAATCAACTCGCCCAATGAGCAGGCTAGACTCACCTAGCAAAGAATAAGGAGTTTTCATGATTTGTATTGTTGCTTTGAGTAATTTTAATTATTGTCTTTTGTTTTTGCATTGTGTTTTTGTTTGCATGTGTATACCATTATCTTAAGCTTCATCTTAAGCTAACCATGTTCTCAATGTGCATTGTCAACTAATGTAATGATATATTAAAATGAAATAGACATGAGCATTGACCATTTTACATCTTGATTATGCATACTGATTGGGATATTTTCTGACATGCTTTGAGTGAAAGATAGTTCAATATAATGATATGATAGTCAGTCATTTTTCAAACATGAAAGTTAAACCAGACTTTTGAAGATTTTTTAGTATTATGAGCTTATGTGTAGAAAGCTTTAAGGGGAGCAGCTATTGCCATGAAATTGATTTTTTTCTTGATTTTTGTTAATAAAATCACATAAACTTGGTTAGAAAGGATAAAGGCTTTGTTTAGTATGTTAAGCCACTTAGCCAAATAGCCAACCTGAAAGTAATTGTCTGTTGTTACCCTCTTTGAGATTAACTGTTTCATTCTTTACCCTTAGCTTTTAAAGAAAATATATCTTATCCTACACCTTAGCACAAAGAACAAATACATTTTGATTGGAATAAACAAACCCTACTCCATGAAAGTGAATAAGTTTGGGGTAGGCTTTTGTAAACAAACCCTACCCCAAAAAAGTGAATAAGTTTGGGATAGGCTTTTGTAAAAACCCTATCACAGGAAACAAAAAAGAGGGAAGATAATAGTTTTATGTGATAGAAAAGGGTTGCTTGAAGTACATGAAAAAAAAAGTGGAGCATATTCATAAAAACATGCACATGTGTTTGTTCTCTTAGGCTTAATGGTGTTTTTGCATTCCTGGAAAAAATAATTTTTTTTCAAGCCAAGCCTCATCACAACCATATGAAAGACCTTATGATCTTACCAATGATGTGAATTTTATAATTTAGATGACGAGAAAAAGTTGATGAAGTGGTTTTATAACATGCTAAGTGTATTATTATTACTATGTACATGTCTGCTGAGTGAAACACTAAATTGTCGTGATTGTGCATCTAGACATAGAGTACATCATTAGTCATTTATAACATCTGACTTTTGATCATTAATGTGAACTCTTAATAAGGAAAGGTACGAGACATTAGGTTGACACGTGGCATTGATTTTATCACCGACTGGTCAAACTAACGTAAGGATTAAATTGAATCATTTTTAAGAAAATGAGGACCAAATTGAGACAACGAAAAATTTGAGGACCGAACTGATATTACTTGACAAATAGAGGAAAAAAAAGTAATTTAACCAAAAAACTATATATTATAAAAAAAAAATTAGTACACTTATTGAAATGTTACATTTTCATTAAATTTCCCTTCGATATTCTCTTTCTTTATTTCTTGTACACATATTATTTGTGCCCTTTACTTTCGCAGTACAGATTTTATTGTTTTTCTCTAGATCCCACCACCCTGTCTTCCCCTCTCATTGAAACATAATATCTCATAAAATCTTCACTATCTCCCTCTGCTTTCTTATAGCATTCTCCACCATCATCATGCGTTGGCCCCTCCTTCTCTTTACATCTTCCATCCAATTTTTTTCCCGACTCAGCCCATTACGTTACCCTTTGTACTCTCCTCTTTTCCTTCGCCACCCCCTCCTTTAACATTATATACCCCTTTCGCTTTATTAGTTGGGCGAAAGTCCATGATCACGAGTGGATAATGAAGCCAGTTTCGTGAGAAACATCTTTGTAACTTGTAGTGACTAATACATTCTATCATTAACCTTCTCTTTTATTTAATTTGTTTTCTTTCTTACTTCATTGACTTCGTTTACCAACAAAGTGGACTTTTATAGCTACAAACAACATAATTACTATCAAATTAGCAACTTGATGAAAAAATTATCACAAATTGAAACAAAATTCTGACTTAACACGCATTTCAAGGTTTACATGTGAAACCTCCTTCATTCTTCATCAACATTCATATATTTAACTCAAGTACTAGCAACTTAGCCTGAGTTTCAAGAAACCTTCAACTTTTCTATTCAACATTTTTCTATTTGCTCTTGGTTTAAACACAAGCTGGCAAATCAAGTTTTTCATATATTTAATATCTAATTGACTTGTATCAGCATTCAGTCATAAACTAGCAATAAGCTGTGGCTTCATTTTTCTCTTTCTGTGGGAATATATTTTTTTTTTTCAACACTGTCAACTTTATATATAATCCTCAAAGTTTTTCTATCTCTATTTGCTTCATTTCTTAAGCTCTTTTGTGAGCTTTGAAACTAGAGCTTCTTCTCTCCATCATCATCAACATGAGCTTCTATCTACTTTTCCATCTTTGGTTTCTTGCCTTTTCTTTTATCTCTTCTATGGCCTGGGGAGCTACTTTGCCCGAAGATGAAGGTACACAGTTCATTCTATCTATTAGGAATATATTTTCCATAAAACTTCTATAGAAAATAAAAAGAATAAATGAAACTGACTTCATTATAAATAAAAATTAATTTTTAAAAATTGTTTTTAATTTTTCTATTAATGTAAAAGCTTATATATGTGTAGAAGATCCCAGTTATATGACTTAGACTTCAAAGCTGATTATAATAGAAAAATGAATAAAGATATAAGATGCAAAATAGTATGTGATTGAATTCTTATCTTAATTCTGGGCTTGGTGAGAAGAATTGAATTTGAAATTGAAGAAAAGGACATAGTGGGGTTTATAGTATTAATTTGGTGTTTGGTTTTGAAACACAGTGGAAGTAATGAAAGAGATAGGTAAAAGAGTCGGGAAGAAGGATTGGGATTTCAATGTAGATCCATGCAGTGGACAAAGAAATTGGACTTCATCTATTCAAGTCAAGGGATTTGAAAATGCTGTCACTTGCAATTGCCTTTTTGCCAATGCTACTATCTGCCACGTCGTCAGCATGTAAGTCTTTCCGCAAATATCATTATTACAATATTATTTAATTTCGCTTTTATGGTCAATAAATGTAACATTTTCGACATCTTATTTCACACCAACAATTAAATATCTCAAACCTGAGATTAGGAGAAATTCGATAACGGACTTTAAATAACATCAATATTAAATAAATGAAATTTAAATTTAATTTCCCAAATCAACTTAGATAAAATATGTATTCATTTATATATATAATTTTATTTTATTTTTTGTCACTTTAAACATGTTTTATTTTTTTTATCAATATTGAATAAATAAAAAAATATTTTGAATATATTTCTATCGTTTTACATAGAAGCCATATATTAATATTACAATAGCATTATTCCTTAGTCTAAGTATGCATTTTTTTTTATGTATGGTAAAAGCACTATTTTGATCCTTGTGTATGAGTTTTGTAATTGGTTTGTTTTTTTTTTCAGCAAAGAATTAATAAATTAAAAAAGAGTATTTATGGGTGCTCTAATCCTTTTATAAAAGGAACAATAACATGTACAAAAGTAATTGGTTTGTTTGTGTTTCTATGATTTTGGTTTTTCTTTTATATGTTAAAATAATATATATATATATATATATATATATATATATATATATATATATATATATAATGCTTATTAGAACTAAATCACTTTGTTTTGTATGGACAAAGATAAGACAAAGAGATCAAGTTTTAAAGTAATTAACTTGAATAAAATACAAAAAAATTAAAATAAAACTTGAGGCAAAATGTTATTGTTAAATCGGAACTTGTATACTGAATAGGTACAAACCTGAATTTACCAAAACTTGAATAAATTTTACGAATACAGAACCAAATGGAATTTGTACATAGAGTTGAGGGTATTCATTTCACTTGAATTTGTTCATTCAGTAATATAAAATAAAAAATACATTTAAGAATATATAATTCGAAAAATATTTTTAGAAAAGAGAACATGAAGAGTGGAGTGAGAGGCTCATAGAGAAGAAGAAAGGACATTGACAGAGGTGGAGAAAGGGACTTCAACGGAGGTGGAGGAAGAAGAAGGGAGAGATGGAGGAGGAAGAAGGTAAGGATAAATGGATCATTTCATATCTTCGTGGGAGTGCAGATTGAAGTATATGGAGGTGCAGGAAGAAGCAGACTTCTTCATACTTATTACGGCCCATTAACTTTTGAGACTTTGTGGTGTTTAACCCAATGCAGACTAGTACAGTGATATTTAGAGGAAAAATTCGCATAAATGAATAAAATTCCTGGAAATAATAGGCTTAATTGTAATTTTTATTTTTTTCAATCTTTTCTTAATTTTTGATTCCATATAACTTTATTAAATTTTCATTTTTAATGATATATTAAATGAGAATTAAATTATATTTGGTAGTAACATTTCTAATCTCAACATATCATGCCCAAGAAAAAAATAAAACTGACTAATTCAACATAAAATCAAATAAATTATAAATAATTAAAAATTATAGGATTATATTTATATGAAAAAGAACCAAGAACTGAAATTACAAACAATTAAAATGAAGGGACTAAAATTACAAATTTTATTAAAATTATGATTAAGATAAATTAATAATAATAATAAAAGATCATATCTTACACAAGGTTATTGGATCTCTATATTTACACATTTAGTCCCTGAATTTTTATTTTTTTTCATATTCTAACTGTGCAAATTAGATTCTTAAATATTATAAAGGAGTTGATATTTGATTTTTAGATGAATATACGATGATTATGATGCAGTGTTCTGAAGTCACAAAATCTGTCGGGCACACTCCCAAGTGAACTAGTGAGATTGCCATACCTCCAAGAAATGTATGTAATTCTAAAGATTGATATCTCTTCGCCATAATCATTATTACTTTGCCACAAATCATGATTTACTTGTTTGATTTTGACTTGAAATGTGGCACAGTGACCTCACAAGAAACTACCTTAATGGTACAATACCTCCACAATGGGGCTCCACCAACCTTGTCAACATGTACTCTCTCCCTTCTCCTTTCCTTTCATTTCCTATTAGTGTGTTGTTATGACAAATGGTGAAATGGGTCTTGTTTTTATGTTCACTCCCACGATAATTGAAAAATGAATTTGGTTTATATTTATTTTTTAGTGTGAGAGAACTATAATTTTATGACTTAAATATTAGTGACTTAAAAGAACTGTTTTTATTTTTTTGTTAGTTAGGTAATGCTAACGCATGTATGGTCTTTTACACATAATAAATTTGGTGAAGCATTTTTTTTTTATCAAAGCTAACATTTACCTTTAAGAAGAATTGAAAACATCTTTATTTATTTATTTTTATGTTTTGTACAGAATTTCTTCTACTAATTTCTTAAACATTTAACCAGTATGCACGTGTCTTAATTATGACAGATCCATTCTTGGAAATAGGGTAACAGGTCCAATACCAAAAGAACTAGGAAACATCACCACACTGAAAAGTTTGTAAGTTTATGATCCAACCTTACAGTAATTTCTCCATTTCTTTATGAAAGTTTCAGGGAACTCATTGATTTAAACTTGAAATGCATATATAGGGTCCTGGAATTCAATCAATTATCTGGTGAGCTTCCTCCAGAGCTTGGGAATCTCCCTCAACTTGAAAGATTGTAAGCCATTTTCTGATTTTGCTTGGTTAATTAATTTTTACCACTGAAAAATTAAATAGAACTAGTAATAGTGTTAATTAATAAAATTTTGTTCACATATATTTTATTTGTCCAGGTCTACCGAGATAAGAATTCATTAGAAAGACACCGTACTAATGAGATCTAAGTTATATAAGAAATTGATACTATTTCTGATAAAAATCAAATCATTTTAAGATAATAAATTTATGAATTTTATACCTTAAAAAATTACAAAACTAGGTTATTTTGGACAATAAAATACAAATCTGAGTTAATTAATCGAAAAATTACACTACACTTTGCAACGACTTCTAAATGAAAGTTGTTAAGAGTAGCAACAAATTCTTTTAAAAAATTTAAAATCTAAAAAGCGTTATGATGCATAATTTTCATCGAGAAAAACGTTAGGTCTCCTAACAACTTCTACTTGATTTTTTTTGAATTTATTTTTTTCATATGTTGATTTAATTTTTTTAATTGAGTTTATTTTTTTATATATACATGAAGATAATGTTATTTTTTAATTTAGTTTATGTTAATTTTTTTATATGTTGTTTTTCTTTTATGTTGATTTATTTTTTTTAATTGAGTTTATTGTTTTTTTATATACGTGAAGATAATGTAAAACTTTTTTATATTATTAATTTTGAGATATTTTTATCATTTTTTTATTAATTTTGAATTTTTTTAATAGAAAACGGGCGTTATATAAAAATAAAGGTTAATATAAAAAAATATAAAAGTAATGTTGTTAAGAACATAGACGGTTTTAGGTGGAAATCGTTCAGATTCACCACGACTTCTTTGTATGCAAGTCATTATCATTCCTATCTGTTTTCATATTTTTCAAATTTATGAAAGAAATCGGTGGAACACATAACGATTTCACTTTGTAATAAATTAGTGAACTGACCCAATTTTGTAATTTAAATTTATAAACGACCCCATTTTGTAAATTAGAAAACTAGTCTTATATAACTTAATTTTCTTATTTTTGTCTAATTTAAAATTATGACTCATATTTTAATTCCTAATAATATGTTCCTCAAGGGTGAGTATTCTATATTGGTACACTGTTCCTTAAGAAGAAAGTATTCTGAATCACAAGTCACTCTTTTATACTGTCATTTATCAATGAGACACGCTTATTTGAATCTTATGTCAAGAATACTTTTGATATAAGGACTTTTATATTCATATGAGTTGGCCACCAATACTAACCGTCAACTCTGATACTATTGGTGGGTCTATCGAGGAGAGAATTCATTGAGGAGATACAAAATTAATGAGACTTGAGTCTAACCCACATAAAACACTACTTCCAACCCAAAACCTTAAGGTTTTGAGTCGGAATTGAATCCCTTATGTAGGTTGAGCTCAAATCTTATTGTTATTATGTCTCTCTAGTGAATTATCTCCTTGAAAGATTATATGATTAGATAATCATGATGAGAAATCATTTCCAAATTCACTGACTTTCTTTTGTTTTATATAAAATAGCTTTGAAAATGCATTGTACTCTTTAAATATATTCTAATGTTCAATGTTGCTTAATCTTTGATGTGTATTTTGGAGCAGTAGAACAAGTTTGTGGCTACTCCTTTAGTCCCATGTGCATCTTCTTTAGGGTCTTTTTAATCTTTGATGGATTTCTAATTATTGACTGTCATGTCTTGAAAGGTTTTGATGTCAAGCTTTTGCATCTTTTAGTACATGTTATTGATCTTTTTGTAAAAGGGTTAGAGAACCGTGCTCTTCTTTAATTTATTTATTCTTTGTTGAAAAAAAAATGTTGCTTATATAGGCTTCTTACCTCCAACTATTTTACGGGAAATTTACCTGCAACATTTGCTAGGCTCACTACACTAAAGCAAATGTAAGTGTCATTCCTTTATTATTTTTATTATTCTCAATCTCAATTGCATTTAACTATGTTGTTTTTTTTTTACACTGGAAAAAATGAACATTTCTTTGAATCATAACTATTATTATGCAGTCGACTTGGTGACAATCAGTTCTCTGGAACTTTACCAGATTTCATTCAGAGATGGAGAAGTCTGGAGAGGCTGTATGAACTTATCTTGTTGTGCAATTTGAATATATTTGTTGATTGGTTTATTAGGTCAATTGTTTTTAACTTTAACAGGGTGATGCAAGGGAGTGGTTTCAGTGGGCCAATTCCTTCTGGAATTTCATTTTTGAACAACCTCACTGATTTGTAAGTATATATATATATATGTGTTGCAACCATGGCTTTAAAATTTAATTTTCTCTTCTATATCCTCACTATGATGTGATGCAGGAGAATTAGTGACTTGAAAGGACCAGATTCTACATTCCCCCAACTTAAAAACTTAACAAATTTGCAGACACTGTGAGTATACTTGTATTATGGTGTTTAAAAAATAAAATAAAAAGCTCTTATAATAAAAAATAATGAATAAAGGATTTTAATGTCTTTCTATTGTTACATATTTACATGGTGTTAAATGGTTTCCTAGAATACTGAGGAGTTGCAATCTTATAGGAATGGTTCCTGAATACCTCGGAGATTTTACGGGCTTACGATCATTGTAAGTGATGTTTAATTTATTTCCAATGCTTAATTAAATTTAAAGTTTTTCATAATTTTAAATATTTTTAATTATATTTTTTATTTATTAAGTATTTAAAATTTATTTTTCAATTGAGTTCCTGTAATTTAATTTTTATTAGATTAATATGTAAAAAGAAAAGATTAAAATTTATTTAATTTTTTTTACTATCATCGCGTGACTACTGTTTTGTTTCGCTATCTTACTTTTTTTTATATATTAAAAAAATATAAAATTTATTTGATTAATATATTAAAAAATTAAAGTAAAAATCATTTAACATTTTATGTTAATCATCATATTATTTTATATTAATCACAAAATTTTATATTATCTAATAAATAAAATTAAAAGATAACAACCAAGCTACATAATAAAAAAAAATTAAACTGTAAAAATTCAATTAAAAATATATATATTTTTAAGCAGTCAATAAAACCAAAATATTTAATAAATATTATACTAAAAGTATCAAAAAAATTCTATAAACTTTATTTTTAATGTTTAAACATTTCTAACTTATTTTCGAAACATATAAGTATTGCACTTTGTCTATTGTGTTTTTTCTATTGAATTGTAGGGCTAAACATTCCATGATGTCTGACACCATTATTTTCCTCTCATATAATTGTGAACATTATACCCTTTTCAGAGATCTCAGCTTTAACAAATTAACGGGACCGATTCCAAGAACCTTGGGTGGCCTAAACGATATAAATATATTGTAAGCGACAGTTTATAGCTTCAAATGATTTATTATTTCACCATAATGAATGCATTTATTTTGCAGATTGGGTGGTATCACTAAAATTTATCTATTTCCATTATGTGTGTCTTTGGGTGACGATAAGTTATTTATTTGAAGAATTTTTTTTTTTTAAGGAAAATAAATTGTGAAGAAATTAAAAAAAATTAAAATTGAGAGATTTTAAAAAGGTATTCAAATAATTAAAATAGTAAAATTTGAAATTTATTAAAAAAAGAAACAATTATTGAAACACGTGAAATTTATCATTGATTAGGAGAAAACACTTTTACAAGTCCAAAAGATTGAGTCGAGTCGGACATAAAGGCCGAGATGAGTCGGTTGGATTGAAGGTCAAGTCAAGTCGGGTCAGACCAAAGGTCGAACTAGACTGGCCTATGTCGAGCTGAAGATCAAGACAAGCCAAGCAGGGCCAAAGGTCGAGTCAAGTCAAGTCGGACTGGGACGAAAGGTCAAACTAGGTTAGTCCAAGTTAAGTCAAAGGTCAAATTGGATCGGCTTGGGTCATAGGTCAAATCGGGTCGGCCTGGGTCGAAGGTCGAACTGGATTAAGCCAAAAATCGAGTCGGACCGGATCAAAGGGTGAGTTAGGTTGAAGGTCAAGTCGGGTCGCACCACATTAAAGGTCAAGCTGAGCCAAAGGTCGAGTAGGGTTGGGTCGGGTCAAGTTGGGTTGGAAGTCGAGCCAAGTGAAGGTCGAGCCGAGCCAAGAATCGACTTGAACAAAAAATCAAGACAAGTCGTACCAAATTGAAAATCGAACTAAGTTAGTTAAATTCAAAAATAAAATTGAGTTCGCCGTAAAATTGAAATTAAATTGTTTTATCTAAACAAAATAATTAAAATTGATTTTTTTTAATTATTTTTACCTAGATATTTAACCGGAAACCGTTTCACTGGACCACTACCCAACTGGATAGATAGGCCAGACTACACGTAAGTAATTCTTGAAATGCATCTTACCATTTCTTACACTAAATTATTTCCTCTACGTTTTTTGTGCCACCAAGTGTTTGATACAATTATTAGTTTCATCTGTGGTTCTGAATTGATCACATGCATACTGAAACAGTGATCTCTCATACAACAATTTGAGCATCCAAAACCCAGAGCAATTGACCTGTCAACAGGGAAGTGTGTAAGAATCTTTTCCTTTGCGTAATTTTTCTATTTTTGTGAATTTTGAGATATTATCTGAGCCTTCTCCATTTACTATGTGCCTTAGGAACTTGTTTGCATCATCATTGAAGGGAAATAATGACTTGTAAGATTTGTTTTACTGCTGCTAAATTAATCTCATAATTAGTATATCTTTTGCTTATCATGGGACAACACTGACTTAGCATGTATTATTTTCTCAGGGGAATCATTCCATGTCTAGGGAATATTAACTGTCCTAAAAGTAAGTTCATATCTTCTAAGTTTCTAACATTATAGTATTTAGCTAATGCTTTATTTTTTGAACTTCTTCAATTTTATAGTTATGTTATATGTTGATAATGATATTTCCTACGGATAATCACTTTCCAACGCATGTTTGTAGTTATTTGAATAATTCCACTCGTCATGATCATGGAGGATATTTGTCAATGATTTCCCATATATATTTTTTTTTATCTTACAATAGATACAAACCTTGTATCAATTTTTATTGCACTTAATTTGTACTTTCTGTGCTTATCTTTGTTCTAAAAAAGTTTCTTTCTTTTTCCAATATTTCCAACTTTTTGTTGTAGGCTACATTTACTTCCAGAATTAGTGATTCATATCATTTTCCTTTAAATAGAAGGTTGATGTGCAAAAGAACATCAAAATAAAGAAAGAAAGAAAAAACAAATGATGGGTCTCATTCTTTTCTTTATTTCTTTTGTTTTTCCTCAACAAGTGCAATATTTTACTTTTTTTTTTTAATTTTGAATCACATAACCAATCATGTTCCCATTTCGATTTTTCATGAAAGTGATGTAATGGTCAATACTCTTATATAAACTTTTGTGTGTCATAATTAATAAAAAATTACCGATTTTCCAAGTTGAAACTTTCTATAGTTAATTTAGTTTTTCTAAATAAATCAAAAATTTCTCAATAGTTAGTACAAAATAATTGAATAAATTATATAAAATTAAAAAAAATATATAATTTTTTTATTAAAACTAAATTTAAGTTGAGAATTGTAAAGCAGTCAAAGTGGGTTGGAACCCGCAGATCAACCCGGCTCACCACGGGTTCGGGTCGGATTGGGTTGAAATTTTTTTACAAATTTTAATACGGGTTGATTTTTGACCCGACTCATTTAGAACCCGGCTCACCAACCCGCAAATAAAAGGGTCACACAAGTTTTTTTTATTTTTTTTATTAAGTTGGACTTTCATGTTAGGTTTTTTTTTATCCAACACATAAAAAATTTGTATTTTTTTTTTTATTTTTGTTTGTATTTAGATTGTATTAAAGTTTATTAAGATTTTAATTAGAATTTCAATTTAGTTTTGACTGAAAAAAAAAATAAAAAAAAAATTGTATATTTTTTTAATGAAGTGAACCCGTGAGTCAACCCGTTTAACCCGCCAACCCGTGGTGAACCGGGCCGGATTTGAATTTTTTTGGAAGTGAACCGAGTTGGGTTGACTCACTAAATCATCAATCCGTGTGAGCCGGGTCGGACCGGATTACAGTTTTCACAATTCTAGAGAACTGTACTTTAATTTCTTATACAATGTGATAACACTCATGGTTATCGAATCTTCACGACCTTCCCCCAAACAAAAACGAGTTTTCGCTTAATACTTAATTAATATGAAACCAAAACTTGAGTTAGATATGTTAGTATAAAAAAGTATCTATCATTTTTATGAAAAAAAAAAGTACGAAAAAGTAAAATTTACGTTATATATATAACAATACAATTCTATTACTTCTTTTAATATATTTGTTTTTTCTTATAAATAATATATGTTAACGATCTTCTTATTGTGCTTGATTCTTTCCCAGCCTGGTACTCTCTCCATGTAAATTGTGGAGGGAAGTTAATTTCTAACGGAAATATAAACTATGATGATGACTCACAAGAAGCTGGACCAGCAAGGTTTCGTCAAACAGGATCAAATTGGGTATTCAGCAACACTGGTCATTTCTTTGATAGTGGTCGAGTAGATTACTATACTTGGTCTAACACAACAAAGCTTGATATGAACAATGGCGAATTATATATGGATGCACGTGTCTCTGCCCTTTCTCTCGTATATTATGCCTTCTGCATGGGAAACGGAAGCTACACAATAAGCCTTCATTTTGCAGAAATAATGTTCACTCATGATCAAACCTATAGCAGCCTTGGAAGGCGCATATTTGACATATATGTTCAGGTGCATACATCATTGAAGAACTTTCTTTTGATCTTCACAAACCATTGTGAACCATTTTTGTTTGGATTGAAGTATTGCAGAGAAAGTTGGTGCTGAAGGATTTCAATATTGCAAAAGAAGCAGGAGGAGTTGGTAAAGCAATCATTAAAAAGTTCACTACTTTTGTGAATAGTAGTACCTTAGAGATTCGGTTGCAGTGGGCTGGGAAAGGAACAACTGGTATACCTTTTGGATCAGTTCATGGTCCTCTTATATCAGCTATATCAGTTGATCCTGGTTAGTGCTAATTAATTACTGTTTTTCTTCTGCTGTCATCATTCATCTGATGTAATATATCTACTAATCCATTATTTTTTCGTAATGAAACAGATTTTACACCACAAGAGGAAGATAAAGATGGTGTACCTAAGCATTATGTTGTTGGAATTGTAGTTACTGGAGCACTTGTAATCATCATAATATTTGGCGTAGCTTGGTGGAGAGGATGTTTCAGGAGAAAGGTGTCTTTAGAAAAAGGTAAGGACTAGTTAGTTAATTAATAAAAAGATTGTGTTTACCTTGTACCCAAAATATAAATTATCGAATGACATTAGTTATTAAGGTTTAAACACCATGATCATTTTAAAACTCGAATTAGTTCTTAGCCCATTTAAACTAGTAAGCTTATCTATTATGATATGAATTCCACTTTTTTGGCAACATTTTTTCCAATTCATTTGTTTGTTTTTTATTTTTATAAAATTTGCGTTAGACATCGCTTTTGTAATATCTCAGTTGTCATTTATGCATTTACTTGCATAACTTATATCTTACAAATTCCTATGGATAGGATATGAATTTTGGTACTATATAACATAATTTCCATCTGAAATCATAATATTGTAGAAAGATACAGAAAAAATATTTATGTTTTTCTTCCGTCTCAACAGAACTAATGGGTGTAGATTTCCAAACTAGCTTATTTAGCTTACGACAAATCAAAGCTGCAACTAAAAACTTTGATATTAACTTCAAGATTGGAGAAGGAGGTTTTGGACCTGTTTACAAGGTATTATGAGTTTTACAACATTTGGTACTTTATTTATAACTTCCTAAAACATAAAGCAACACTTTAATATCAAACCTGAATATGCAGGGTGTTCTCTCAGATGGCACGGTAATAGCAGTTAAACAACTTTCTTCTAAATCGAGACAAGGAAATCGTGAGTTTATAAACGAGATTGGTATGATTTCTGCTTTGAAACATCCTTCTCTAGTTAAACTTTATGGTTGTTGCATGGAGGGAGATCAGTTGATGCTGATATATGAATACATGGAAAACAACAGTCTTGCTCGTGCTTTATTTGGTAATTTTCTTCTATTTGTGTTCAGTTTGGTAACTCTATCAATAATATACAATCATGTACAATTTACAATAGGTTATGTGTTTTACATTTTGTGATAAATGCAAATGCAGCACCAGAAAAATCTCAGTTGAAGTTGGATTGGTCAACAAGGCAAAGGATATGTGTTGGTATTGCTAGAGGTTTGGCTTATCTTCATGGAGAGTCAAGGCTAAAGATAGTTCATAGAGACATCAAGGCCACTAATGTGTTATTAGACAAAGATCTCAACCCAAAGATTTCTGATTTTGGTTTGGCTAAACTTGATGAAGAGGGCTTCACACACATAACTACCAGAGTAGCTGGCACCTAGTGAGTGATTATATATTATTATGTTTTTATGAATTCTTTTAATTTAAGATTACATGCACTATGATTTAAAATATGTGAGATGAGTCATCAATTTCTTTTGGACAACTTACTTTCACTTTAAAATTGTATTTTTGACTGTTCATGTTTGCGTTTTCAACACTGCAGTGGATATATGGCTCCAGAATATGCAATGCATGGTTATTTAACTGATAAAGCAGATGTGTATAGTTTTGGCATTGTTGCACTAGAAATTATTAGTGGAAAGAGTAACACCATGAACTGGCCAAAGGAAGGATGTTTCTCTCTCGTTGATTTCGTAAGTTTTACTCTCATGATCTACAAATTGTATTCTACAATATCTGATAAAAATTTTGTTTCATAAACTCTGCTAAAAAGTATTAATGTTGTGCAACATTTGAAGAACAGAAAAACCTTAAGTTTATATGTTGTACAAATTCAATTTGAAATTATATTAGAGCTAAGTTGTTTCTGTTTTGTTTTTCTAGGTGCATCTCTTGAGAGAACAAGGTGATCTAATGAACCTAGTTGATGAGAGGTTGGGTAATGATTTCAAAAGAGAAGAAGTAGTGATAATGATTAATGTGGCTCTATTATGCACACAAGTTTCTCCAATTCATAGACCCACAATGGCTTCAGTTGTATGCATGCTTGAAGGAAAAAGTGATGTTGAAGAGGTGGTGTTAGATACAAGTGAAGTATTGGATGGAAAGAAGTTGGAGATGAAACAATATTACAATATGAGAGAGAAAAACAAGACTCGTGAAACTCCAGAAGAGAGCATCTCAATGGGTGAAACTTCAGAATTTATGTCTGATACAGATCTACACTCTATCAACATGGATTCTTCTTTCCTAAAGAAAAAGTTAATAGATATATAATAATCATCACCTAGTAGATGATACATAGATTACCCTTAGGTATATCCTTATTTTGTATTTATATTATTGAAAAGCAAAACGTATTTGCACAATACAATACTTTTAGGGTCATCTTGTTATGGATGCCAATGTCGTAAGTTAACTGATCCAAATAAGGTGGTAAAAAGATGTCTTTTGTCATTGTACAAAGTTTACATTATCTATGTTTCTTAAAAGAAAGAAAATATAATTAATTTTTAAACATATGAAACAAAACAATTAAGATATTACTATGGAATCCAGAAATCTAATATAAAGATGATATTCCAAAATCATCAATTATGTGTTATATGCTAAAATATTATTATAAGAAAATAATAAAAGATAACAACTATAATAAGAAAAATCAACCAAAACTCACAATAAATAAACCTAACTTTTGTAGATAAAATTCACTCAAAGAATTTAATCTTAATACGATTAGGGAAGGAATTATAATCCACTTAAAAGTAATTCTTTCTTCTAAATAAAGATTTGTATGTTTATCCACTCATTGATTACCTTCACAAAAATTATAAAAAATTTAAAATTCATAAATGAATATTTAATCATATACACTCTCCATATTATAAAATTTTTTTCTAAAAGAGGGAGATCATGTAAAATTTGAATGAATAATATCAAATCACATTCCAACCAAAATCAAAGTATATTCCAACTGGGTACTGTATACATCCAAGTCATTCCTTGGTCATAATAGTATGAAACCTACTCCTGGTCCAATACATGTTGACCTACTAAGTTGAAGTTGAAATCTACCTGACCCATTTTTATTTGACCAGGACGGTACCATGCCAACTACTTATTAGTCATAATAATCCAGAATTAACTAGGATAAATTAAGATTAATAGGTAATTGGACCATGTGGCCTAGGCTCATCCATGTAAGGACCTATAACAGTAGTATAATAAGTGTTTAGTATTAGTTAAATTGCATATCATTTAGACACTTATCTTGCATTAATTCAATATAAAAATCATTAAAATAGCCCCTTCTCCATATAAATACAGAATTAGGAGAGTATAAGTCATAAGAAGTGGAATTTAACATATTTGTGCTGATTTTGCAAGGAAAAATGAAGAAAATTGAAAAGTTGATGCTAAGCGCAAAAGTTGATACTCAACCAGGAAGATAAACTATGAAAATTCAAATTATTAGCTTGCAACTGGGTAACTATATTGGCACTCAACCACATTTTAGGAAACCTTCATTGTAAGGAAACCCAGAGCTCCAAAATGACAACTAAGTGTCTAGAGAAAACCCCCCATGGAACGGAAAACTCCATTACTGATCACCAAGGTAAATACCCAAGCTTGGGAGCAAACCCACTCATGAAGGAAACCTCAATGGCTGATCTTTATGGATGGAAGCTAAAGTAGCACTTAGAAATTCTATAAATACAGGGCATCTCTCTATTATTTAGTTTGTTGATTTTGTAAATCATTTAAGAGAGAGAAACTTCATAGTTAGGTTTAGTTCTTTTTGTATATCTTTATAAAGTTATGGAGAAGGAGGAAGGTTACTCCATGTTCTCTAGTTAGGATTGGATGTAACTTCTAAACTCTATGTATTGCACTTGTTTATATATTTATTATGTTCTTGTTTTATGTATTGGTTGTAAGACCCGAGAAATTTAAATAATTAAATAAATAATTATTTAATAAATGTGAGTAGTGAGAACCTTTATGGCATTTAATGCTTGGATTTATGATGTGGAAAAGTACTAGCTCAAGTGGTTGAGAGTACTTGATTGTGTTGGGAGGACTTGGGTTTGAGTCCTTTGTTTGTTAATTTAATTGTTTTATTGTTTTGCATGTATGCTTCAGACTAGAGTAGTAAGATAAATTGGTAATTGGGAGGTTGTGGGTTCAAACCTTGGCTACTGGGAGAAGGTCTTTCAAATTTTAGCGGGATTTTCAGGTAAGGGGAGGTGAACCTTTGTGTTATTTTGTTTGCTTCTGAGTGATCAATGCATGTATTTGGTAGTGGTCTTTCACGTGTTAATAATATTGTGTTTGAGGTTACCTTGTTGTTGATGTTCCATGGGGAATGATGTTGTCATTCTTGCTTGCATAATATGTTGTTGTTTTGAGTTTTGCGTGAGGTTTGATCAGGAAAGAAATTATGCTAAACTCAAGAAAACCAAGCAATTCGATCTTTGGTGTGATTTAATGCGTTTTTATGTAATCTGAGACTTTACACTTGTTATAAATATTGATTGGAACAAGTCTTGTATGTAAAAGATTGTTGTTTGAGTTGAATTTATGAATTCTGCATTCTACATAAATCTTCAGTATTTTAGCCGACTGATTTGTCTTTTTAATCGACTGTTTCATAGCTACAAGAACAAATTAGTCTGTTGTTTTATATTTTAATCAACTGAAAGTGTACTGGTCTGCTGCATTACTTTCCAATTTATTTGATTCAATTAACAAGAGGTTTAAGCTTTCGAAAAAGTTTTATAAAGTCAATTCAACCCCTCCCCCCCCCCTTCCCCCTCTTGGCTAAAATCACCATTTCAAAACTAACAATTTTGTCCTTTGTTTTCTCTCTCCTTTCCTTCCGCTGTTTGCATGTTCACAATTATAAAGCCAATTGAACACCCCCCCCCCCCACCCCCCCCCCCACCCTCCCC